>Ga0182004_10000437_pt1 | contig 24850 bp, 18 predicted proteins | sample Sormic07211540_1_FD_120479 | JGI IMG/M metagenome (GOLD analysis project Ga0182004, IMG submission 120479) | Endophyte microbial communities from Sorghum bicolor roots, Mead, Nebraska, USA - 072115-40_1 MetaG | ecosystem: Host-associated > Plants > Roots > Unclassified | place: USA: Nebraska...
ACCAAACTGTGCAATTAGTTTTTATTTTTGTCTATATTTAATATTCCATGCATGCGTCTAAAGATTCGATGTGACGGAGAATATGAAAAATTTTGCAAAATTTTTTAGGAAGTAAACAAGGCCATAGCATGTACTCACGTCATGTCACATTAGGCGGCCACTTCAAACAAAGCGGTGGCATGTAGTACGTAGCCTGCTTTCTATCCGGATACCGCATCGGTCGCTAGTAGATCCAGCACTTGTAGAAACTAGATTGTCAATCGTTAAAACAATCCTTAGCGTCAGGTGCTTGCATGTTACATAAATAAATCTCATTGTCTAAGGAGTCAAATAATCATCGAATCTTGCAAAATTTTTCAGATTTCTCGTTAGATCGAATCTTGTGACACATACATAGAGTATTAAATATAAATAAAAAATAATTAATTACACAATATCTATATAATTTGCGAGACGAATCTTTTAAGTCTAGTTAGTCTATAATTGGATAATATTTGTCAAATACAAACAAAAATGCTACGGTATTCATTTTGCAAAAAAAATTGGAACTAAACAAGGCTTGAATTTAGGAGGTATTTGGACGTAGAGACTAGTGGGTATCACATCGGATGTTATGTTTCGATACTAATAAAATATAAATTACAGATACCGGCAGCAATTCATAAGGCGAATTTATTAAGTCTAATTGATCCATCATTAATATATTTGTTTTGTAGTATAGCAATTATGAAATAATTTATCATTAAGTATAGAATAATTAAGTTTAAAAAATTTGTCTTGAAAATTAATCTCAATCTATGTTTTAGTTTCTTAAGTAGTTTATATTTAATATTTCATGTATGTGTCAAAATTTTTGAGGTGATAGGGACTAAACTTTAGTCCCTGTAACCAAACCAGACCTTACAAACAGTTTAGGCCTTGTTTAGTTGGGAAAATTTTTGGTTTGGCTACTTAGCACTTTCGTTTGTATTTAGTAATTATTGTCTAATCATGGACTAACTAGACTTAAAAGATTCATCTCATAAATTATATGCAAACTGTTTAATTAGCTATTTTTTATCTATATTTAGTGCTCCATGCATACGTCCAGAAATTTGATGTGACGAGAAATCTTGAATTTTTTGGAAACTAAACAAGGCCTTATATAATCTAATATATTTCCCATGAAAATAAATTTCTTGATGAATCTAAGTATTAGTACATTTTATAAATTTATTTAAAACCTGGTATTGTTGTACTCCTCGGGATATGAGATATTTATTCTTTTAGAGAGATAACAGTTGAAAAAATAATGTAATTCTCATTTTTTATGATTCTAAGTCCTAACCTTTATAATACTTAATAACTATCATTAGATTAACCATAAAATGTGTTTCGAGAGTATAGTTATTTAAACTATAAGTGTCACTGTTTTTACTTAAAATCTTGATCTAATTTCTAAAATTACATAATCATTTTTAGACGTAGGTTGAAGTAGTATCATCGCTGACCCCCCGCCCTGAGAAAGCGATTTGCCTCGCTGCTCGCCCGTGGGATATGATCGGTGATCTCAAAATTTTAAACTCGATAGGGGTGTGGCGTGCGTGCGTGTGCCCATGCCGCACGGCGGCCGCTCTCGGGCCCAGCGGCCGGTAGCTGCCGGGACAAGCCGGTAGATGAGCTGAAAGTTTCTTGCCCATGCACCAAGGACTTGTTAGTTCTTTGTAAATTTTGTAAAATTTTTCAAAATTATCGTCACACTAAATCTTACGATACATAATAAAGCATTAAATATAAATTAGAAAATAACAAATTTTATAGTTTATCTGTAATTTGAGAGACAAATCTTTTAAGCCTAATTAATCTATAATTAGGCCTTGTTTAGTTCCCACCGAAATCTAAAAAGTTTTCAATATTCCACGTCACATCGAATCTTGCGGCACATGCATGAAGCACTAAATATAGACGAAAACAAAAACTAATTACACAGTTTGTCTGTAAATCATGAGACGAATCTTTTGACCCTAGTTAGTCTATGATTGGACAATATTTATCACAACCAAACGAAAGTGCTAAAAAGATTTCACATCTAGCCTTGTTTAGTTCCCCAAAAATTTTGCAAAACTTTTCAGATTCCCCGTCACATCGAATCTTTAGACGTATACATGGAGTATTAAATATAGATGAAAATAAAAACTAATTATACAGTTTGGTCGGAATTGTCGAGACGAATCTTTTGAGCCTAGTTAGTCTATAATTAGACAATATTTATCAAATACAAACGAAAGTACTACTATTCATATTTTGCAAAAAAATTTTGGAAGTAAACAATATCAAATAAAAATAAAAATATTATAATACCAACTCCCTCCGTCCCAAATAAAGTGTCGTTTTAGAATTTCAGACATCTTATTTGATCATCCGTCTTATTCAAAAATTTTACATAAATATTATATATTTTGTTAAGACCTATTTTATCATTAGATATACCTTACTAATGATTTATTTATTTTGTAATTTACATAAAATTTTTGAATAAGACGAACGGTCAAACACGATTTCTAAAAGTCAAAAACGTCACTCTTTTTGAGACGGATGGAGTATTTTGTAAAACATTTTGCAACTAAGACCTTGTTTAGTTCAAAAAAAATTTGGGAAATCGACATTGTACCAATTTCGTTTGTATTTGACAAATATTGGACTAACTAAACTTAAAAGATTCGTCTCGTCAATTCCGACTAAATTGTATAATTAGTTTTTATTTTCGTCTATATTTAATACTCCATACATGTGTCTAAAGATTCGATGTGATAAAGAATATGTAAAATTTTGTAAAATTTTTTTTGACTGTCGTAGCAGCATTTTGCGACTAGGTCGGTCACGGTCATGACGACACGCGATGTAAAATGTACATGAAGGCATGAAGCTGGATAGACTTCAGTTCTCGGCGTGTTCATGTTTTAACTCCACTCCACGTCTCCACCCATGCCATGCATCCGTGTTCAGTGCTCGGTGAAGATGAACAGAACCCGCAGAATGGCGACCTTCCGGTCGCGGACAGCCAGCACGTAATCCGGAACTTGAGAACATCAGGTCAACGATCGATGGAGTGACTGCCAGTGGCGTACTCCTACTCCGTACCACACATGTTAACGTTAACGTCACCACAGCAACACAGCCTCACGACGACGGACACTGTAACTGTTTACCACTGTGCATGCGTACGTTCCGTGTCCTTCGTGCAAGCACGCCGAAAGCGATCGTATTGTTCGCCCGCGGGACGATAGTCGAGCGGGGCCTCACATTAAATTTTACATAAATATAGATAAAAACAAAAACTAATTATATAATTTATTTATAAATTGCGAGATAAATATTTTATGATTAATTAATCCATAATTCAACAATAATTGTTAAATAAAAATAAAAGTGTTACAGTACCTCGAGTAAAATAAATTTTGAAACTGTCTAAAATTTTTTAAGATTGCTCATCACAATAAACCTTTAGACGCATACATAAAATATTAAATATAAATAAAAATAATTAATTGTATAATTTACTTATAATTTGTGAGATAAATTTTTTAATTCTATTTAATTTATAATTAGTCAATAATTATTAAATACAAACCTAAAATGATATTGTAGACAAAACCAGAACTTTTCACCAACACCTAAGGCCTTGTTTAGTTCGCGAAAATTTTTGGCTTTGGTTACTGTAGCATTTTCGTTTGTTTGTGATAATTATTATCCAATTATAGAGTAACTAGGCTCAAAAGATTCGTCTCGCAAATTACAGACAAACTGTGTAATTAGTTTTTATTTTCATCCATATTTAATGCTTCATGCATGTGTACAAAGATTTAATGTGACGGGAAATTTTGAAAATTTTTGGAAACTAACAAGGCATAAGCAAAAGTCCTGGCGGGCGGGCTGCGCCTTGTTTAGATACGAAAAGTTTTTGGATTTCGCTAATGTAGCATTTTTGTTTGTTTGTGATAAAATTGTCCAATCGTAGACTAACTAGGGTTAAAAGATTCGTCTCGGGATATACAGTCAAACTATGTAATTAGTTTTTATTTATATTTAGTGCTTCATGTATGTGTCGTAAGATTCGATGTGATTGAAAATCTTGAAAACTTTTTGGATTTTGGTGGGTAAACAAGGCCCTGGTCTGTGCCGGTTTCAAATCAGGGGGTCACTCTAATGACATGGCCGCTGGAGCAAAGGCGTGATCTCATCACGGGGGACTTGTACTGCACGTCACCTACGTAGGCAATGGCATGCACACACACAGACTGTGCTGCGGCCAAGCAGGGCAATACCGCAGTAGACAGCACACGTTTCAGGCAGACGCCGGACGCGTACGTACGTGTGGCGTCCGATAGGGGATTGGACTCCAGGCTGTACTGTAGCTTGGATGCATGGGAATACGTACATGGACGGGACCGTCATTGGCCAACCACCTGAAAGACAGACAGAGAACCAAACAGTACAGTACATTGTCAGTTTGCTCGAAAATAGACAGGCGGGAAACCGCGGCTGCCGTTACGCTGGTGTGCATTGCATGATCTGCGGGTCGCATAGGTACGGTAGCGACTAGCCAGTGGCATTGGCCAAGCAAGCCGGCACCGGAACCGGTATCGGGTGCGTCGTGTGCCTCGCCGACTTCGGCGACGACGACAGGCTCCATGGTCCGTCCAGCCTTCCACGTCCACTGCCTCAGTGCATTGACGCCTCGCTCCAGTCCCCCCGCCAACTTCCCACACCGCAAGTCCGCAGGGCGGCCGTCTCCGAATCCAACCCGTAAGCCTTGCGCAACCACGGTTCCACACATCGAGGTCTCCACGTCTTGGTCCCGCATGCATGCTCGTTCATGGCTTGCGATGCCTCTGGCTCGCCGCCCGCCACTGCCCAGTCGTGCGGATGTCCTAGGCTAGACGGCTTTAGCAATAAATTCATCAAGAAATATTGGTCTCCCATCAAGCATGATTTTTATAATCTCTATTGGGACTTTCAGTCCTCCAACATCTCTCTCGAGAGTATCCTTCATCACCTTGTTACCTAAATCTTTGAAGCCTTCCACTGTTTCGGATTACAGGCCCATTTTCTTGCTCAATAGTTCCATGAAACTCGTTACTAAGTTGATGGCTAACAGGCTCCAAAAAGGTTATCATCCCCTTTGTTCACAAGAATCAAATATGGGTTTATCAAGCACAGAACTATTCAGGACTGTCTAGCCTGGTCGCTTGAATACCCTCACCTCTGCCACCACTCTAAAAAAGAAATTCTCTTACTCAAGCTTGACTTTGAAAAAGCCTTTGACAAATTTGAGCACAATGCTATTCTCAAAATCTTTGAGGCTAGGAGTTTTGGAACCTTATGGTATCATGGATAGAAATATTTTGTGCATTGGTACTTCTAAGGTGTTTCTCAATAGTAGCCCGAGTAAAACTATCCACTGCAAGAGAGGGGTTAGGTAGGGTGATACCCTCTCCCCTTTACTTTTTGTGTTGGCAGCCGATCTACTCCAATCTATCCTCAACAATGCCAAAGATTGGGGACTGGTCAACCTCCCATCCCGTTGAACTCTTGTACGGATTTCCCTGTAATTTAATATGCCGATGACACTCTGATTTTACTAGAAGGTGAGGCTAGGCGTCTCTTTTTCTTAAAATCCATTCTTCACTTCCCAGATTCAACTGGGCTCGAAGTGAATTTTATGAAATATTTCATAGTTACAATCAATATTGCTGAATCTAAGGTATCCCACCTGGTCAACACCTTTGGCTATGCCATTGAATCTCTACCCTTCACCTACCTATGACTTCCCCTTGGGATTATCGGGCTTAAAGTTGAAAACTATTTGCCACTGGTTAACAAATGTGGAAGCAAGTTGAGCATATTAGAGATCAAATAACCCAAACTTCTTTCATGATGGTGGTAATTTTGATGTGTTGGGTCATCTGGACAACAAGAAATGATCTAATCTTCAAAGGCATCCCTCTAGATCTCACAAGAGCAAAGGCAATTTTTGCTAAAGAGTTAAAGATCCTTTCCATGAGGGCTAAGGCGAACATGTTCATTGGTCAGAAAAGTCATGCCTGAAAATATTATTCGCTGATTTATTGTGAGAGAAAAAAACTATTGTCTGATAAAAAAAGTATGGCTTATAAGTCATGCTGCAACCTTTGATTTATGGATCCAAAATCTATTGTAATTTATCTTTCTTTCTTTCTTCATTTTCTTTTTTTCCCTTTTTTTTGCTGAACTAGTGTTCTTGCTTTTGTTTTGTGTTGTTGTAAGACTTTATTTCTATTCTAATAAGGTCTTGTTTAGTTTCCGAATTTTTTTGGTTTGAGATAATGTAGCATTTCCATTTTTATTTGGTAATTATTGTTTAATCATGGACTAACTATGTTCAAAATATTCATTTTGCAATTTACAGGTAAACCGTACAATTAATTTTTGTTTTTATTTATATTTAATACTCTATATATATGGCGTAAAATTCAATATGATGAAAAATCTTGAAAATTTTTTAGCTGATCTAAGGCCTCGTTTAGTTCCGAAAACTGAAAAGTTTTCGGAACTGTAGCACTTTCGTTTGTTTGTGGTAAATATTGTTCAATCATAGACTAACTAGAGTCAAAAGATTCGTCTCGTGATTTACAATCAAACTGTGTGATTAGTTTTTGTTTTCGTCTATATTTAATGCTTCATGCATGTGCCGCAAGATTCGATGTGACAGGGAATCTTGAAAACTTGATGTGACAGGGAATCTTGAAAACTTTTTGGATTTCGGAGTGAACTAAACAAGGCCTAAGCGCTCTCAAGCACTTTCCGTAAAAAAAAAACTAAAGCATAGTAGTCAACCGATACTACTACCACCTATCTTCAAATCATTGCAGCGTCCGGGCCTACGACTATGAGGTGGAAACATGGAGTAGCTAGCGCGCCCATACCGCGCAATGAAGCTGCCTTTCCGCTTGAGTGCTTGACATGCATGTAGTCATCTGTGTGCATGCACGCTCCATACAGTAGCGGGGGTCCCTTCTTCGCATAGCCCTGTAGCATGACTGTCCACGGTTCCTAGACCCACCCCGGCCCGGCCCCTCGTACGCATGTGCGACCTTGCCGTGCCGTGTGCCTGCATGATTGCAACGCAGGTGAAGGCTGAAGCCTGAAGCACCTGCCCAGCGCGCTTTCATGGCTATCGCACGGCGCCGTGGCGTGGCGGACGTGCGGTGCGGTGCGGTGTGTACTCGCGCCCGGGCGGCAGCTTGCTTTAGCCTTGTTTAGTTCGTAAAAATTTTCAAGATTCTCCGTCATATCGAATCTTTTATCACATGTATGGAGCATTAAATAAAGATAAAAATAAAAACTAATTACACAGTTTACCTGAAATTTGTGAGATGAATCTTTTGAGCCTAGTTACTTCGTGATTGGACAATGTTTGTCAAATAAAAACGAAAATGCTACAGTAGTCAAAAAACCAAAATTTTATCAACTAAACAAGACCATTGCGTACGGAAGCTGTAGGCGGCTAGCACGTGCTGCGAGCTGAACAGGAAACCGCGGCGCCCCGGCCCGCCACCGCCAGGGTTTGCTCGCACAGTGCCTCGCACGCACGGACACGGGCTGCCGGGCAGTGCCGTAGGGCGTGGCGAGGGGACCGCCGGAGCGGCCGCCCGGAGCCGGCGTGGCAAGGCGCGGCAGACGCGAGCACACAGCGTCGCCCATAGAGGAGACGGGAACACCTGATCGCTGGCGTCCGGATAAGACTCCGGCCGCAGGCAGCAATGCATGCTTTCCTCGAAGCTCGCGACGGCTTTGGCTCGCCAACGCTGGGGTGGCCGGCTGCAAGCAGCAAGCGATCCATGCACGACGCCGGGTGCACGACGCGGATGCGCGCTGGGCTGGCCGCCCTTTTCGCTTTCTCTCTCCGTGATCTCGGCCTGCGGCTCTCGGGCTCACGAAGCAAAAGATCACGTCGCAGGTCCGCGCAGGTCGCTAGCGTCCATGGAGATGTATCCCATGCATGCAGTGGGTGGCAGGCGTAAGACACGCATGTGTCCGTGCGAGAGCCTTTGCCCAGCGGTGTCAGGCGGAACAGGGTGGTGCCTGACGCGGCCTGTGCGCGGCCGCTGTGGCTTTCCCTTTCTCCTCCCATGTCCATGGCTCCGTCCGTCCGGTGCATCGCCCTCTGGACTTGTGGTGCTGTGCGGGGCAAGAAAACAAAGGGGAGGCCCGCGGCCCTGGCGCGCATCTGGTCAGCTGGCCGTGAATGACCACTGTGATATCGATCGGTGCGCTCAACAGCGGGGCGCTACAGAAGAGCAGCAGTGCATCCATGCATGCTCGGCGTCCCTCGCTCGCTCGCCCGTGAGCGGTTTCCGATGCACTGCACGCCGTGACGGCAAGCAAAAATACAGCAATGATATGATGGTGGCAACACCTGGCTGCAGGCTCGTGGTCCGGATATTTCTACCGCAGCAGCACCTGAAGACAGCCCGGACGGGTGCGTGCACATACGGATCGGGTGCCTGCACATACGGATGCCGCCACCCTGTACATACGACGCAACCCTCGATAGTTATACACTTTTCATAGTTGTACTGAGATGAGATGTGGAGTGTGCGTCCTATTAACTTTTCATGTATTTCTTCAACTTAGGGGTATTTAGTTTCCTTTTATTCGAAAAAAATAGATTTTATCTTATTTTGTATAATAAAATTAAACACCATACAAATGTTTTTGGTAAAAATGTTATTCTTCATTTAGATTTTAGCCACAAGAGGCAAAAAAGAAAAAAGTTAAAAGAGCCGCAAGAGACTCTCGTTAGGACAATAAATTCCGCATTTTAAATGAAACTAAACATAACTCTTAAAATTTTGGTATTTGTATTTCATAATTCCAAAGCAGTTAGCATTTTGTATTTTACATTTTATGGGGACTAAACACCCTATCAGTGTTACGACTAGCAAATGATCTACAGCAATGATATGATGGTAGCACGGGACCTAGTTTTTCATTACAACCATTAAAATCTTTTACTCCAAAGAAAAATACTTTAATTTGTTTGACTATAGTTGTTCTCTATAGATCTTTAACGATAACGATATTCATTTGCTTGAACTCTATAGAACTATCATCTACTACTTTTTTGTTAGTCTAAACAGTCTTTCTTCCTCCTTTCTATTCCACTCCTATCCCATGGTTATGCAGTTTTTACAGCAGCCTGGTCCGTCCAGGTAACCTTTCAATTTCCTTGATAAGCTCCAAAAAAACACTGTCGAAGTATTGCAAACTTAAAATTTCAATAATCTTACTCACGGATTTTCAATTGCCATTTTTTCATTGAAAGATCTTCGATTCATCACAGTGCTGCTCACGTTTATTGGAGCAACATTTGCCTCGAATTACTGTTGGCCGGCTTCATCGTAATACCATCAATTGGTGCACCAGGAAGTTACTGATTTATGGACAACAACTTATACAACTCTACCGAATTATAGGGAACAATGCAATGACCATAACCATTTCCAACTATGACCAAAGAGGATTGCTTTTCATAATTTTATCATAATATTCGCTAACTAAACTTGTTTTCCTTCTTAGTCATAGTCACCTTCATGAAATACATCGAATTCGAGCCGTGATTGTGTGTAACCGATACATTCTATTTATTGTCCCCTTTGTTAATTTCTATGGTGATAATAAAACCTTCCGAAGACGAGGACTCCGTCCGTATCCAGGTTAATTCAAACCTAAAATTATGGTTTTTTTTGGATGAAGGGAGTTCAGAAAAAGAGTGGGTTAACAATATTAAGGCTACAACAAAGATCAATAAGAGATGTGGATGCTTACAACCTGACTAGAAGGAGCAGCGCGGGACTCGATGTGCTTCAATGGTTTATATAGACAAGCGAAATAATTTAGTGGCTGGCTTGGACAGCTCAATGGTAGATGTTGCATGTAGTTTTCTTATATTCTACTACATCGAAAAAACAAGTTGAAATGCCTTTGAGTTTTATACCATCACCTCTTTTCATACTTGATTGATTATTATATATTGTTTGGTAGATTTAGAGTATTCCAATTTTAACCTATATATGATCAATATGGTATTTTTTAAGAGATGATAGTCGAAAACAACTTTTAACTTTAATTATAGCAATACACTGACTTGTTTTAGTTAAGTATCTTTTCCAACATATGAAAATCAGACTAGTATTTGTCAATTTTCAATAATAAATTCAGATACATCTAATTATTGTTTATATTGGATATTTATTAAGATATTTGTTCTCTCAAATTTATTTTGAAGCCAAACTACTATTGTTTTCATAGTCTTTTATTTCAAATTTCATCTTCACTATAATTGTATTTTACATGGACCCCAAAGTCGAAGAAACCAAATTGCAATTTTGAATTTATTATTCCAAATTTCTTATATACTAATTGTATTAGGTGAAGACTCTTTGATTTAGGGGGTGTTTGGTTGGAGGTGTTAAAGTTTAACATGTACTGTTGCCTTTTCGTTTTTATTGACAATTATTATCTAATCATAGATTAATTAGGCTTAAAAGCTTTGTCTCGTAATTATTCTGTAGCTGTGTTTTTAGTTTCATAAATAATTTATATTTGGTGCTTTATGCATGTGCCTAAACATTTGACGTGATGGAGAGCTAAAGTTTAACTCCCAAACTAAATGGAACGTCAATGTAATATGTTACATGATTATAAAATATAAGTATTTTTTATTACTCTCCTAATTGTATGAATATAGGACATACTTTTACTTTTATATAAATATATTATTTTTAAGTCTTGTTTGGATGTCGGTGGATATACATCAATCCACTCTGAAATATGTGAATATGTAAATCTTGATAAAACTATCCCTGATGTATTATTTTTCTGCGAAACTTTTTTATAATAAAATAATATTTTCTATCATAATAAATCAATATTGGTAATAACAATCCAAAATCAACGAACACGTCGCTAGGACGTGGTTTCACAGCAGATTTTATTGGCGGGGCAAGACGTACATTGTGCCAAAACCAAAAGAGCTCGAGTTTCACCTCGGCATGATGAGCTCGTTTCACCTCGGCATCTGAACTTTCACCTCGGTCGCGCTCGCTCCCCACGTGACAGCAGCGGCAGGCAGCGAAAACGTGCGAGTCTAGTAGTACGTACTGTTGCGGCAGTACGCCTTTACTTTTACCTGTGCATGTGCTCACACGAAAGATTGCACAGTGCCCTAAAGGGACACTGCCTGGCGGGGCCCCCCGCGCCAAAGGGCTCACTGTGCTTCTACTGTGCGCCCGGTGTTCCCACTTTCACCTGTTTATCACGCAGATGCTACAGCTATCCAGTCTAGTCTACCCCTGGCTCCACGAGGCCCCTACAGTAACAACAAAAGCATAATAACCCCCGGCCCGGCCCGGAGGAGTGGTTCCTTCAGTCCGTCATCAGTACCGGTCTTGCCCTCCCATCACCACCACCCTCTGGCCTGTGGGCCTGTGGTTAATGGGCAAGAGGAACAGCCACGTCATCAAATATTCCCACTATCCTAGCATAGCCCTGCCCTGACCCCCTGAGGCCTGCCGCACAGGCACAGCAGCGCATCACGCCCTCGTCACTGCTCCATTACGCAGCGGCGCTCTAATCACGCCGGATATTCCTATCCCGGACGGAGACGCGTCGCAGCCAGCTGACGTCGTCTACACGGTCTACCGCTGTCCGTGGCTGTGCCCTGTGGTGGATCGAGGAGGCCTGGAACGGCAGAGAGACCGTATCCCGGGACCGGTGGGCAGGGCCCCGCCGGTCGGTGTCTCTCGCCCTTTGTAGTTGTAGAAGAATAGGGAGGGGTAGCGGGGCGGGGGACGCGGAGGGAGGGCGACCGGACCGTGGGCCAGGAGGCAGTGCTATGTTCGGTCTTGTCTCGGGCGGGGCCCAGTGAGGGGTTGATTGCTTGTTCGCGGGCCCAATTATGAGTGACCCGTGGGCCCGGGCGCCCTCTGCCCAATGGGCGTGTTTGGTTTGGTTGGGAGGGCAGGCAGCGCATTGAAGCGCGCGTATGATTTGCTGCTTCCGTCCCTCTCCTCTCCTACCGCTGGCAGCAGCGGATGCTACAGTGCCCCCCCGCTCCTGCTGTTGCTCGCGTCAAGGGGGCGGAAGGCAAGGCAAGAACAAGAAAAGCTGGCTACGCACCGCAGCAGTGGCCGCTGGCTGGCTGGGGAAAGCGCACCCCGCCTGTACTACTCCCACGCAAGCAGCCAAAGGGAACAGTTTGGTTGATCCGCGCTTTGGTCTTGGTGAAAACTGATAGTCCTGCAAACCAACCATTCTATTTTTGAGAATTACTGTCCTGTTTACCACTACTGGAGTACTCACGCAAGCGATGTGGCGGGCGCACGGGCGCATTGATTTGAGCATTTAGGAGCACGCAGCAGAAGCGGTCGTGCAGCAGCAGTAGCTGGGGCTGCGAATGCCCACTGTGGAGGCCACTTCGTTCTAGTACATATTACATTTATTAAGCGACTTAATCGCGCTGCACATGGAATGTCTTCTACTCCTGCTCCCCGGAGTGGTCAGTCAAACCGAGTACCATCCCCAGCCAGGCACCGCGCACTAGCGCCCGCCTCCTCCAACCAACCAGGGCCGTCGCGGTAAAAACCGTCTCCCGCCCGCCCCGCAGGCCGCGCCAAGACACGGACCGAACTGGGGAGGACGGAGAGGGCCGCGGGCACGTACTGGCGCTGCCACGGGCGCCCACTTCCTGGACGCGACGCCAAGAGGCGGGCGGGCGCTGTCTATTTTTACCCGTGCCGCTCCACCCCTCCTGCCGTCGCGCTCGCCCTTCACCTGGTCTGGTCTCCCTGCCCTTTCTCCTTTCGCTTTCACGGCGGCTCCTCACCATCGCCCTACCCCTCCAGCGGGCACAGGCCGCAGCTAGCTAGCCAGAGCCTTCTTTTTCACCTCCGCCCGCGTCGTCTGCCTCTTCAGTCTTCACGGTCGATTTCAGTTCCCCGGTCTCGCCTTTGCCGAAAGAAAGGCACCCGGAACCCAACGACAGCGGCAGCGGCAGCAGCCAGCAGTCGATTCCGGGAGGGACGGGCCGGGGCAAAGCTGGGATGAGGGGATGAAAAGGGGGAGGAATAAAAAGGCCGGGGAGGAGGCGAGAAGGCTACAGCGGCGGCAGGGCAGGGGCAGCAGCAGAGCGCAGGCAGGACCGCCGCTCGGAAAGTGCGGAGCCGTTTCCCCTCTAGTAGCTGCTCTACTTGACTCCGTCCACTCACCCCACGTCCACGCTTCCTCGCGCTCTCTCCAGTTCAGGCTGCCAGGTGCTCCCGATCGCGTCGCTGCTAGCGCGCGCGATCCCCGAGGCGGGGGGAGAGGGGGTAGGAGGCCGCGCGCTCGCCATGTCGTCCGCCGCGGGCGGGTACGGCGGCGGTGCGGGGAGCGGCGCCGAGCCCCACTGCCACGGCCACGGCCACGGCGACTTCATGCTGCACCACCATGCACAGCATATCGCCGCCCAGCAGCTCTACCACGTGCCGCAGCACAGCCGTCGCGAGAAGCTACGGTTTCCGCCGGACGACTCGCCCCCACACGCCTCCGCTTCCGCCCCGCAGCAGCAGCACGCCGGGGTGGCCTGGCCGCCTCCGCCGCCGCCGCCGGCGTTCTACTCCTACGCGTCCTCCTCCACGTCGTCCTACTCCCCGCACAGCCCCACGCTGGCGCAGGCGCAGCTCGTCGTGGCGCACGGCCTCGCCCCGCCGCCGCTCTCGTCGCAGATCCCGACGCAGAACTTCGCGCTCTCGCTCTCGTCCTCGTCCTCGAACCCACCGCCCGCGCCGCCCCCGCAGCAGAGGAGGGCGCACGCCGCGCCCTCGGCGCCCTTCGGGCCCTTCACTGGCTACGCGGCCGTGCTCGGGCGCTCCCGTTTCCTCGGCCCTGCGGAGAAGCTGCTCGAGGAGATCTGCGATGTCGGGGGCGCCGCCTCGCACGTGGACCGGAGCGTCTCCGACGAGGGCGTGCTCGACGCTGATCCGATGGAAGCCATCGATCACGACATGGACGGCGCCGACCGCGCCGCCTCGGACGCTGGGCCAATCTCCGGCGCCGAGCAGCAGTGGAAGAAGACTAGGCTTATCTCCATGATGGAAGAGGTGAGCTCTGGCTACCTTGTTTACAGGAGTTTCTCGTGCTATCTATCCTCCATGGTGTATCCATCTTTCCTTCGCTTGTTTCGGAATTGCAATTATCGCTCTCTCTGGGTGGAGAAGAATCTTGCTTATACAGGTCACATCGCCACTGCAGTTGAGGCCTGCTTTTGTTCACTGTAGTTGCATGTGCTTTTGATTTGATGATGATTTCCTCTGCTGTTGATACTCGCGGTACATCTTTTCCCAGTTTTCTTTTCCTCTATGCTCACTTACGTGGTTGTGAGCTTTTACAGTTCGTACTGTTCATAGAACAGTCGTGTTCGTTCTAGAAATATTTTGATCGGTTGTCTAGCAGTAGAAAATGCTTCGGTGGTAATCTACATGAAATTATAGGAGTAAAAAGAGGTTGACTGCTTTCATCTCTCTTTCTAATGTCACGAGGCGAAAAAAATGGCGTCACCTGTTATGTCTTGTGATGATTCGTCGTGGCTTAGCTCTTCGTAGCCCCTGCGACCGCAAGCAGGCAGCAAGCTTCCACGTACAAATGTGTCTAGCTTCCATTTTCGGAACCCTGAATAGGCGATTGGTTTTTTGCAGAGTTCTTTAATGGCATCTCGCTTCCATAATTGGGAAGCAGGCCTGCTTGGTTGATGTCATGTCTTCATGCAAACAAAAGCGCCCGCTACTTTTCCTAACTTGAGTTTCTTCTTTGCTTAAGAGCTGTCTAATGTAGATGATTCCACCTCTCGAGTAAGTTGTGGTTCCAATGAGTAAGAATACTCTCTTTTTTCCCTAGGTTTGCAAGAGGTACCGGCTGTACTACCAGCAGGTCCAGACAGTGATCAACTCGTTCGAGACCGTGGCCGGGTTCAGCAACGCTGCCCCATTCGCGGCGATGGCGCTGAGAGCCATGGCGAAGCACTTCAAGTGCCTGAAGAGCATGATACTGAGCCAGCTGCGCAACACCAAGGTCGCTGCCGGCAAGGAGGGGCTCAGCAAGGACATCGTCATGTTCGGGCTCGCTGGCGGCAGCGCGGCTGCCCTCCAGAGAGCTAGCAGCATGGCCGCCTTCGGCCAGCCGCACAACATCTGGCGGCCACAGAGAGGGCTGCCGGAGCGCGCAGTGTCTGTCCTCCGCGCTTGGCTCTTCGAACACTTCCTGCACCCGTAAGTCGCCTTGCCCGTATTATGAACTGTTTGTTTAATCCAAATGCTATTACGTACTGTATCCTGCGCTTGTTTCAAGACATGATAGCTAAAAGGATGATTAGTGTTCCTTTGGCTAAAAGGGGTCTTCACATTGATGGTTGGGATTCGAGCTCAATATCAATATTAGATGGCTGATGGGGTATTGGAGACCTGTCAACTTGACCGTTCATGATGAGTTGCTGTTTGTTGAACATGGTGCCATGATGCATTCTAAAACGATGATTTGTGATTTGATACATGCATGGAGACTATGAGATTAGATGTTTTGGTGGCACCACAGCAAGCATTCCTGTATGTCCGAATCATTGTGTTGAACATGCGTGATAGAATGCATGGCTTCCAAATCATTACGATGGAGCTTGTAACATGATGGACCGTCAGGCTTTATACCTGTGCGCGAGCTGCATTTTTAGCTGTACACATCATAAATATGTTGGAACTACCAATTTAGTGGATCTAAGGCCACTGCTGCAATCTTTGTTAGATAGTACTCATGACTTCGAAGCATCCTAAGGCGTCCTGATCTTTAGTTTGGTAACAGACCCTATTTCTGATGGGTATGGTAGCACAATCATCCATAACTTGAAAGTGAGGGTTACTTGCAACCAAATTAATAGAGTACCAACCTACGGTAAACACTATGATTAATTAGTTTGATCTGCAGATTAAGGCTTGTTTTCATAGTACAATCGTTTCACATGATGTATGATCTAAAAGTTGAAATTATGTATCAACTGTTACATCAAATTGAATGGTACAACCTCTAGATGTTGAATGGCTGATAATTTGTCACTTTAGAGCCAGTATATCTGTAGTTCAGTCAGTTGTTTAATTATTGCTTCCAGTTTTTCCTGATCTATGGTCGAAAAAGGTTTCCCATCCATCGTTAGTCAATTTTGTCCTTTGTTTAGATACCATATCAATCAGTGGTACCTCTTGTCAGCTTCGACATATCACATTGCTCAATTGTGGAAATAACGTAGCAATGAGAAGCACTTGACCACAACGATTGTCTTAGATGTGCTGATCTAATCTTCGTTTTAGTTTCTTATACATTGTCAAATTGCGTGTTGTTTGTTTTTGTACACCTTTGTTGACTACTGATTTCTACTTTAACTTTTGACGAGCTTCAAAAATACTGTATCCGTCACATTTTGATTGTCCAATTATCCAGATATCCTACTGATGGAGACAAGCAAATGCTTGCTAAACAGACGGGTTTAACACGGAACCAGGTAAATAGCCATGGTACTTGTATTTTGGTATAGACAAGATGGTCATGTTTTATATTTGTTGCATTAATTGTTGTGTACTAGTTTCATCTAGGTTTGGTGGATCTTGTATTTTGTCTTTGAAACTTTCTGATAGCCTGTGGTAACACTCGTCCAGGTATCAAACTGGTTTATTAATGCAAGGGTTCGTCTTTGGAAGCCAATGGTGGAGGAAATCCACAACCTCGAGATGAGGCAGGTGCACAAACACCCTGTTCTCGACAAGGGACAGCACGTGTTGCATCACCAAACCCAGCATTCGTCTGAGAGCAGTGGAAAACCCTCTGATCCTTCCGACTCTCATCTCGGCCAAAGCAGCAGCCTCACTAGGAACCACAACATCCCTGCGTCCCAGGGTTTTGCAGATGAGCTCTCCGAGATGTCCCACTCTATTCAGCAGGGGCAGGTAACCTTTGCATACAATGGGCTGTCGACGGCACACCACAGCCTCGCTTCGTCGCAGCACCACCAGCAGGCAGGGCCAATGAGTGGCATTGGTGGTGCGGGGAACGGTGGCGTCTCCCTCACCCTTGGCCTCCACCAGAACAACAGAGTCTGTATTGCCGAGCCACTCCCGGAGTCCCTCCCTCCCAACCTCGCTCACCGTTTTGGGCTGGAGGAGGTCAGCGACCCCTACATGATGGGCTCTTTCGGAAACCAGGACCGGCATTTCGGCAAGGAGATGGGTGGCCATTTGGTGCATGACTTTGTTGGCTGACATGGCTGCGGCTGCTGCTGCTGCTGCCATTGTTGCTTATGGTCAGCTGAGCTGAGCTCAGCTTGCTAATGGTGCACAAGCATGTATTTGTACCACTACTAGTATGTTAGAATGGTATATAAGTGTATCACTTGGTGGCTTTGGCTTGATCAGTTTGAATCAATTTCTCGGAGAATGGTGAAAAAACATTGCTGAGTCGGCTAGTCCTTATTGGCCAAGGTGTGCTGTTCAAATGCTATTTGACTTCCTAGGCTAAGGCCTTGTTTAGTTCACTCTGAAAACTAAAACTTTTTCCAAGATTTCCTGTCACATCGAATCTTGTGACACATGCATGAAACATTAAATATAGACGAAAACAAAACTAATTTCACAGTTTAGCTGGAAATTACGAGACGAATCTTTTGATCCTAGTTAGTCCATGATTGGATAATATTTGTCACAAACAAACGAAAGTGCTACAGTACCGAAATCTTTTCACTTTTCGGAACTAAACAAGACCTAAAGATGAAGAGTTTACGTTCCCGAACACTTGTTTGGCCTGAATTGAGATTTAGGCCTTGTTTAGTTTGTAAAAATTTTCAAGATTTTTCCGTCACATCGAATCTTTGGGCGCATGCATGGAGCATTAAATATAGACGAAAATAAAAACAAACTGCACAGTTTATCTGTAATTTGTGAGATGAATCTTTTGAGCCTAGTTACTCCGTGATTGGACAGTGTTTGTCAAATAAAAACGAAATGCTACGGTAGCCAAAAACAAAAAATTTTCGAACTAAACAAGGCCTTAACTAAAGATGAATACATTGTCTCCTGAAGCCAAGTGAGCTTAACGTGTTGCTGAATACAGATATTCCCAAGCGGCAGGATTTTTTTAAAAACCTTGTTGCTCCTGTTTATGGTCAAAAGTGGGGATGATGCTACTGTAGTACAACTGTATATGCTTACTTGTCCCCGTACCCCGACGCCCCGTACCCGTAGAACAAGACCAACTGGTCTAGGTGTTTCAGCTTTGATTTGGTAGCCTTTTGTGTATATTAAACTAGTATAAGCATGCAGGCATTTGAGTGCATTTTGTATCCTTGTATGGGGTAGCCTCCTAAAGCTTGGACAAAAGTATGATTTGCCCACTTGTTAACGTTTACTAGCCCGGTTTGTGACGTTAACAAACTATGTTGGGTCTGTCAGCTGATGATTGGCTTGCCTCCTGATCTATGGGTTAAATTATTGCAACTAACAGCACCTCAAATGGCAAGATCTGATGGATCCTGCTTTGTCTTGGTCTTGGACAACGCAACCACGCTGCCTGTCATGTGTCATAGGAAGATTCCTATAAAAACCCTTGAATTTCATAGAAATCCTGTACTCCCTCAATCCCATAAGGCCATAAGGGCGTCCTCAACAGCTGATGAGCGTGCTACCTACCTAACCAATTAGAGAGAGAGAAGACCACAAAACTATTTCAGTCACTGACACATTTACTGCTATCCTACTTTTCATTATTTATTCTTCATTACGCCTTCATGTCAGCTACCAATTTGGACGCCCTAATATTTGATGTTTTATTTGGGCATGAGAATTGAGAAGTGAAAAGTATGATGCATAAAAAATAAGGAGAGAGACAGCAGTGTTTCTCCATTTACACTTTGCTCCCTCCTAGGAATTCAACAAAATCACTCCACTAGAAAAAGGAGCGGAAGAACCAGGAACTGTGCTCTTTCAAACAGAGCAAGATCTACGTGACACTTGTGATTTTGGGCCTTGTTTAGTTCCAAAAAATTTTACAAAATAGAAATAGTACCACTTTCGTTTGTATTTGACAAATATTATTCAATTATGTACTAACTAGACTCAAAAGATTCATCTCGTCAATTTCAACCAAACTGTGCAATTAGTTTTTATTTTTGCCTATATTTAATACTTCATACATGCGTCTAAAGATTTGATGTGTCGGAGAATCTGAAAAATTTTGCAAAATTTTTTGGAACTAAACAAGGCCTTGGCCACTATAGAATTGTCCGTGGAGCTAGACTTGTGTGGCTGGCTCCATGCACACGATGTTTTCTTGCTTGGAAGGAGTCCATGGACGTCAGGGACGGCTGCCAGGAGCCCAGGGCCCTCTCAAAGAAGGCCTTGTTTAGTTACCAAAAAATTTTGTAAAATTTTTTAGATTCTCTATCATATCGTTACCCAAGACATCATAAAGAGTGTTGTTATTGCAGCAACAGTGACGTTCGCTCCTTCCCGTACAAAGATACTCCAGAAAAAGAAAGGTTCACCGCATCAACTAGATTAGCACGAAACTGGAGTTGCGGCATGAGTTGATTGGTGGATTAGTGATTGGGTTATCTTATCTCCCAGCTCTCTCGCTCACCATTTGCTTCCTTGTCCAGGTACATGCCTCTCGAAAGCAGGCTTTGTTCTGTCCCCCAAAACCATAATTACCTTTTTTTTTTCTTTGCACGTAGGAGTATCTCCGACCGGGAGCCTCCAGCCAGACACCATCGGCAGCGTGGGCACGGCCAGCCCACATAAAGCACATGATAAAAAGCGAGAGCTCGCCCAAGTGGGGCTCTCTGTAATCCAATGGCCTGGCTGATTCTCGTTAAGCATATGCTGTTTCCAGTTTCCACGCTAAGATATGGGTGATCCGATCCCCCGTTGCGTTGCTTCTTGGATTTGGAATGGCTTTAAAAATGCCCGCTGGATTTGGTTCACCCAAAAAAAAAGTTTAAGATTCTCTGTTATCTCGAATTTTGTGGCACGTGTATAGAACATTAAATATATATAAAAATAAAAATTAATTATTTGTCTATAAATTATAGGACGAATTTTTTAAATCTAATACTTATGATTGTTAAATAAAATAAAAACTTTTTACATCTAGTTTGTCTGGCATGGCATCCCTCCATCCACCAGTGTCGGTCTCGGCCAATCCGGTCGCAAACAAGCCAGTGGTGGTGGGGCAGTGCAGCTGCCGATGCTCTCTGTGCCGCGGCCGCAGCTGCTACCACTACCCACCACTGGCACTGGCACTGGCACTGGCACATCACCTGCTTTTGTCTCGGAAATGACAGGCTCATACAGTACTGTTTTGCAGAATAATCGCCGCTCCAAATGGTCATGGGATGCGGCACCATCGCTTTCCCATCACGCACGCCCCTCGACTGGACTGCTAGGTGCGGACTGCCGCTGGCTGGGGACATCGGGCTTTTGTTGTGGCGTCGTGCTGCTCTTTTCAGGTGTCGACCAATGATGAGCTAATCCGGCTCTGTCATCGGCACATCGCCGGGTAGCCTCGTAGGAGTACTACCATCCTGCACTCGGCGCTTTCTAGGAGTGGTCGCTTGAATGCTTGATTGAATGTTCGAACGGGAATTTGACGGCCAGAATGAAGTTTTCAACTGGTAGGGACTCATCAACAGAACGAAGGCGCAGAAATTTGGGTCTTCCAAGGTATCAGAACTTGAGAAACGACACTAGTCGTCCTTTTTCCTCATTACTACTTGAGTCTTTTTAGCAACAAATAAGAAGCATCAGCATAAACCAAATTTCACTATTTCAGCGAAGCAAACATATAAAAAGTAGTGGGCAATTATACAAAGTCAATTTCGCTAAAAAATTAATAATGTATGAAGACATTCCACTTCCACCTCATGGGCAATGGACGCAATTTTCCATGCACAACAATGGGATTGCTTGGAGAAAGTTGTTAGCAATTGTTTTACCATATATTTAACACTTGATACTTAGAAGGTTGATAAGATGTTTGAGTTAGTACCGATATACTTAATCTATGTTAGTAAGGTGGTTGAGACGATTTAAGCACATCTTGGCATTGCAGAGACTAATTTCTATACTAATGTTTAGTGACATGACAACATTCTCTCTCCTTAGTCCTTAAGCATATAACCACCTTGCATTATACTGTTTTTTTTTTTGGTCTCAATGTCTCTTTCTTTCTGCTGGTTGGGATGCATTGGTAGTTTCAATCTAAAGAAAAGCAGTATCGTTTTGGGCTGTCCATCTACAACTGCAAAATGGGCAACCTATGTTGGCCCACTCACAAGCCCAACCAAGACGCCAGGCCGCTCCAGAAAACGGGCCTGCAACTCTGCCAAGCCACCCAAAATCCCGCAAAAAATCCGCAATCTTCTCCGTCTCCGCGCGGCGCTGCCCATTCAGTCCCGCCTCGCCGCTGCTTTCCACTTTTCCAACCTTCCAGCTGCCGTCCGAGCTCCGACGTCCGACCCAACCCAACCCAACCCAACCGAAATATCTCCCTCTCCCGCGCCGCCTCACGGCGACGCCCCTCCTCGCCTTCCGCCGCCTCCGCCTCCGCGTTCGCCCCCGCGCCGCCCCCATCCCCATGTCCGCCACTGCCTCCCCGCACACCTCCCTCCTCCACCTCCCCCACCGCCCGTTCGGGCCCAGGCGACCGAGGCTGACCCGCCTAAGGTGCCTCGCGTCGCTCGCGCCGGCGTCGTCGGGCGCTTCGCCGGAGAACGAGGACCACCTCATACAAACGCTCTGCGCCCACGGGCGCCTCGCCCGGGCCGCGGCGCTCTTGCAGGGGCTTCCCGCGCCAACGCAGCGCACCTACGAGTCGCTCCTGCTCGCGGCCGCGCGGGCGGGGGACACCGCGCTCGCCGCGGCCGTGCACCGCAGGCTCGAGGCGGACCCGGTGTTCCGCTCGGACCCCTTCCTGTCGACCCGCCTCATCGACGCCTATGCTGCGCTCAGAGCGCTCCCGGCCGCGCGCCAGGTGTTCGACGAGGCGCCTGTGAAGAACATCTTCGTGTGGAACGCGATGCTCAAGGCGCTCGCGCTCGCCGACCATGGAGAGGAGGCTCTCGCGTGCCTTTCTGACATGGGCCGGGTCGGTGTCCCCGTCGACAGCTACAGCTACGCGCATGGTCTTAAGGCCTGCATTGCAGCGTCAGCATCGCACGTGCCGGCCTCTGCCCGGGTACGGGAGATGCACGCTCATGCCATCCGTCGCGGCTATGGATCACACACGCATGTTGCCACCACTCTTATTGATTGCTACGCGAAGCTTGGGATGGTCAGCTATGCTGAGCGTGTGTTCGCTTCAATGCCTGATAGGAATCTTGTGTCATGGAGTGCCATGATTGGGTGCTATGCCAAGAATGAGCGTCCTGGTGATGCGATTCAGATCTTTCAGGAGATGATGGCTTCTGATGCAGACCTGGTACCAAACTCGATCACAATTGTTAGCGTCTTGCATGCCTGTGCTGGGGTAAATGCACTCGGTCAGGGCAAAGTACTTCATGCATATATCCTTCGGAGGGGTTTTGACTCACTTGTCTCAGTGCTGAATGCACTGATGGCAATGTACATGAAATGTGGGTGCCTTGAGATTGGGCGCTACATCTTCAATTGGATAGGACGCAGAAGGAATGTTGTGTCATGGAATTCACTTATATCTGGATATGGAATGCATGGCTTTGGTTCCGAGTCAATCCAGGTGTTTGAAGAGATGATTCAGGAAGGCATTTCGCCAAGTATCATCACATTTATCAGCGTACTTGGGGCTTGTAGCCATGCTGGACTTGTGGAGCAGGGAAAGAAGCTATTTGAATCAATGGTGGAGTACAATGTCACACCTCGTGCTGAGCACTATGCTTGCATGGTTGACCTTCTTGGTCGTGCTGGGCGTCTGGATGAAGCTGTGGAGCTGATACAGAGCATGCGCATTCAACCAAGCCCTCAAGTTTGGGGCTCACTTCTTGGAGCTTGCAGAATTCATGGCCATGTTGAGTATGCTGAGATGGCATGCTCTCATCTCTTTGATCTTGAGCCCCGAAATGCTGGAAACTATGTTCTCCTGGCAGATATTTATGCCCGAGCTAAGTTGCAGAACCAAGTTGATGTACTAAAGGAGTTACTTGAGGAGCATGCACTGGAGAAGGTGCCAGGCTGTAGCTGGATAGAGGTGAAGAAGAAGCTGTACTCATTTGCTTCAGTTGACAAGAACCCACAGGTGGAGGAGCTGCAAGCATTGATTGGTGAGTTTGTGACACAGATGAAAAACGAGGGCTATGTCCCTGACACAGGATCAGTTCTGTATGATATTGAAGAAGAGGAGAAGGAGAGGATTTTGCTTGGCCACAGTGAGAAGTTGGCTGTTGCTTTCGGGCTTATCAACACGGGCAGTGGAGAGGTTATCAGGATCACAAAGAACCTCAGGCTTTGTGAGGACTGTCATTCAGTCACCAAGTTCATCTCCAAATTCACAAATCGGGAGATTGTTGTGAGGGACGTGAATCGATTTCACCACTTCAGGGATGGAGTTTGCTCGTGCAGGGATTACTGGTGAAGATGCTGCAAACTCGTTTTAGTTACCTTTACTGATTATACTGGATGATAACTGAAGTAGGAGCTGTTGTTCCTTCAAACCATTATGTACAGCCTAACATATTTCATTAGACTAGGCGTGGTTATAGCTTTTCAGGAGGGGCCTCAATCGATTACCGAGTCTGGAGAAAAGTGGGAACTCATACCTGACAAACAATTTTGACACGCTTGTGATGATGCCCCATGTTTAAATGTAAAGAGATCGAACTCGAGACAAGAATGAGAATCAATGATTAATTGCTTTGTTGATTTTGTTTGATATTACATATTTATACATGGGAAGAGACGTGAGTGTAAACGATGACAATTTGGAGGCACCCCTATCGAATGGTCGTGTCTGTTCATGTGATGGTTGTGGCAATGGCAAAGCCCCCGTCATTGATCCGTGGACAAGCTGTAGGGGGTAGGATGAGACCACTGTTGATTTGGATAACACCGTCCATGTCACGCTTGCAAGTAAATCTGCAACAGTGCATGGATATCGCCGTTTTTTTTTTGTATGTGCCCTGTGCCTGTGATATAAAGGTGCAGATAATTTAGACAGTTCTTTTTTTACTGTCCATTGCGTAACCACTGATCCCTGCGTTTTGAAAGGCGCAGATCATTACACTTAGGTAGGGCCGTAGGGCTGATTCTCTGTAATATTTTGTGTTACTGACTGGTGATTTTTTAATGCAATTCTGATGTTTATATATGTCAGTTTTTGCGTCGAAGATCACCCAGGGCAGCAACCTCGTTTTGCAAGACGATTCCTTAGCCAATCCAATTCCCACACGAACCAACACCTCGTAGGCTCGTACTACCAAGCAGCAGATTTTTTTTCAACACGGGAACTACCCATTTCCATTACGAAGAACGGAAATACAAAGGAAGTAGCATAGTTTTACAGATAAGGCAGATAACCAGAAACCGAAGAAAAAAACCAGAACTAGACCGCTAACGAAAGTCACCCAAACAAAGAACATCGCCAGCCGTCTTAGTGGAGCCTACCAAAAGACCCCCCAAAAAAACTATTCCGGTTTTAAACGATCTTCACCAGATCACCTTGCAGCAAGACTAAAACAAGTCCAAAAGGACCCCCCTAGCTCAAAACCTACAAACGGGAAAACACAAGAACA
>Ga0182004_10000438_pt1 | contig 24829 bp, 24 predicted proteins | sample Sormic07211540_1_FD_120479 | JGI IMG/M metagenome (GOLD analysis project Ga0182004, IMG submission 120479) | Endophyte microbial communities from Sorghum bicolor roots, Mead, Nebraska, USA - 072115-40_1 MetaG | ecosystem: Host-associated > Plants > Roots > Unclassified | place: USA: Nebraska...
TCGATTTTACAAAATATTTTGAAACTAAACAAGGCCTAATTGAATTGCTGATTTTTACCCGGTCATGAGAAGGAAGCGCCGCCGCACGCATCGTTTGACGGGACGGAATCGCAGAAGCGCGTGCTCGCTACGCGATGCCATCTCTGCATCCCAACCGTTCGTGTTCGCGCAAATGGCTCAGATGTATTCTCACCCCACGGGCGAAAAATTCTCGCGAAACTTCTATGCTTGCTCACGAGGCTTTGCACGACTAGTTCTGACTTCTGCGAGGCTAATCCGAGAACCAAAGACTACTCCTGCTTGGCTGCTTTCATCAACTCCGGCGACTTGGAGAAGGCGAAGTTCCAGAATCCGATCGGAAGTTTGGTGCTCGCGCGTTGAGAGGTTGATTTCGGTGCGGCGATGGGGCAGGCTTTCCGGAAGCTGTTCGATGCCTTCTTCGGCACCAGCGAGATGAGGGTATGCTGATCTTTTCGCCCGCGATTTTTCTTCCGCTATCTGGTTGTACTTTCAACGAACTGCCTGTATCATTTTGTTGACTGTGGTGGTGTGCTTGCTTATTAGGTTGTGATGCTTGGTCTGGATGCCGCCGGTAAAACCACCATCCTGTACAAGCTGCATATCGGGGAGGTTCTGTCGACTGTTCCCACGATTGGTAGGTGGTTATCTGTTTCATGATTTCCTTTAGTTTTTTTGTAGTTTAATTAATATTACCAGGGCTCCGGATGTGTTGCCGAGGCAGAGGAGGTTTCTGCTGTGGGGTGAAAGAAATTGATGCTCGTGCTATATGGGGGTTGGGATTTGCCAAATTTGCTACTACAGATTTACCCAAATGATTACTGACTAATAGTAGTATATTTCCTCCAGTTAAACACTTTGCTGCTCTATAGATAGCAGTCTATTAGTAACCAATCAATTCGTCCACTAAACATGTATACCATATCAACTATAGACAACTAGTTGCATGTTCTTAAAACGATGATAATTAAAATGAACGATGTTTCGCTTTGCCTGCAAATTCGTGTGTGATGATATCTCTCTGATGCTACTACTAGGTTTCAATGTCGAGAAAGTTCAATACAAGAATGTGATGTTTACTGTTTGGGATGTTGGTGGCCAAGAAAAGTTGAGGCCCTTGTGGAGGCACTACTTCAACAATACTGATGGCTTGGTATGTTTTAGTGCTTTTATTCTTTTTTTTAGTGCTTTTCTTCTTTTATAGACCTTTATAAAATGATATTGTTCTGTTTGTAATTGTTCTGGTTGATGGGTTGGATTATTTATGCTTCACTTGGTGAGTTTGTGGGGATACTCCTGAAATTATTTTGTAATGTCAATCACATCACTGGTAATCTTCGGGGCAGTTACCGTTTCCCTTCAGTGAAACATATTCTACATCCATTGATGTTTCTCTTCCTCGAGATACTGTCTTCAAATTGCAGAGCTTTGTTGGGTTTATGATTATGACCATACATGGTGACTCTTTATGCATATTCGGAGTTGCAGATCTACGTAGTTGATTCATTGGATCGGGAGAGAATTGGTAAAGCCAAAGCTGAATTTCAGGTCTGTAAATTGTCATAGTCAGAGCTTCTAATTGCTGAATTCAGTTTCTTCAACCAAGTTAATGTTGAGCAATTCTGTTGCAGGCTATAATCAATGATCCTCTGATGCTTAACAGTGTCATATTGGTATTTGCCAATAAGCAAGATATGGTGAGGCAACAACACTTGACTCCTTTTAACATGAATATTCCTAAAAACGAATGGTTACTGAGCTGCGCAAACGCTGCTTTGATATATTATATTTGTCTGCTTGTGAAAAATTTCCTTTACTAATCTTCAGATATGATAGTAAATTTCAGAACATTTATTTTATGCTGAAATTGATGCCAAGCCTTTTGGACATCAATTCATATACCAAGAGACACCTTCATTTCAGTTTTTAGTGAAGAATACTATGAAGATAAATCTGCATCTCACTGCATTGCAATCAGGCTCTGTTCTTTTAAAGAATGGTTCGCTCAGACCTTAACATATCTTGTACTGCATTGATTTAACTCCCAATATTTAGTTTAATTTATGTGTAGATGTGAGCTTCTCTGGCATCCCCAATTTAGGGTGAGTGCTGCATGAGAAAAGTATACTCTGCCATGAAACATATCATTGCTGGCAGCAAGCTGCGCTTCATTTGTTGTTCTGTTGTTAAGGACAATATGTGAACAATATGTCTGTGTCTTGATCATATATGTTCTTGTGCATCTGCACCCTCTGCACTTAGTGAGTTCACCTATGCTAGCTGCTGCTGCCTGATGTAATTTTCCTTGTTTTTTAGAAAGGGGCAATGACACCAATGGAGGTGTGTGAGGGCCTTGGCCTCTACGATTTGAAGAATCGCATCTGGCACATCCAAGGCTCTTGTGCGCTCAAAGGTGATGGCCTTTATGAGGGCTTGGACTGGCTGGCAAGCACACTGAAGGAATTGCAAGCTTCAGGCCGCCTACCCTCTGGAGGGACATCGTTGTTCTAAGAAGCAAGTCTGCCTGTAAGATCCTTCGGCTGATATACTAGTAATAATGGATCAAGAGATTTTTTTTTGTGTCATGGTCTCCTGGCTTTGTACAAATACCTAGGGACTTGTCAGTGATCTAACCTGTGATATAGGGACCTTGTAAATTTCGTTGAGAGTTCATACAAAGCTAACCGGTGGATGCATTTGTCACATGTGAGAATTGAGAAGTCAACTTCCACATACTATTATTGTAAGAATTTCTGTAAATTGAAGTTGGCAAACAAAATTTTTCTCAACAAATTGGTGTCATTATATCACTCTGATGGTCATTCATCAGGATTGAGTTTATTAAACGAAAGAAGAGACCTGGTCATCCTAAAATGATGGCTGAATGTGTTTTGATGGGCTGCTTCACCCAATGTTCTCTTCTAAAAACATGTGGTGTGCATTGATAATTTTATTCGATGCGGTGCCTAATATTTGTATGAATAATCAGATCGACAACGGCCAACGTAGGCCATTACTTCTCTTCCAGAACACATGTGATGTGTATTGCCTATTGGGGATTTTATTTGGTGCAGTGCCTAATATATTTCTATGAATAATCCAGGCCGAGAACAGCCAACGTAGGCTCTATCTGTACCATTCCCTTTTATATATTTATTAAAAAGAATCTTCAATCATATGTTTTGTAGCCAATGTAAAAATATATATGGCGATAAAAATATCTTGGAAAACCAAGCCGTGCGGCTAGGAGGACAGGTAGAGGAAGAGGAAAGAATCGTGACAGGTGACACTGACGAACGTCGCAACAGCAAGCACCAGCAGGAGCAAAGCAGGAAGCAAACGCCACTCGCCGTGTGCCCCGTGACCCAGTTCCCAGCTGCAGCCACACAAAGACTCCCGTGCTCTCACCCTCCATTCCTCGTCGCCACTCGCGCGCCGTGCCGTGTGAGTGACCCTCGTCGCGACTCGCGAGTCGCGAGGATGAGATAGAAGCGGGACCGGCCCCCGACCCCGGGCTCGCTCGCATGACGCAATCGCCGGCGTCCACTGCTGCAGTCTCCGACTCTGGGATGCTGGGCCGCCGCCTCGCGCTGCTCCCGGCGGCGACCGTCGCGCGCGGGGGCACGGCGACGCGGGCGCGGATGACGGTGGGGTGCGTGCTGGTCGACCACGTGGCGCCGCGGCTCGCGGTGGCCTCGGCCGCGCTCGTGGGTGCCCGGGAGGTGATCGCGGCGGCTGCCGCCGCGGGCGCGGGGGGAAGCGGCGCGGCGCACGGCGCCGTGGCGTCGACGCTCGCGCAGGTCGCCGTCACGGCCGTGGCGATTGCATCGGGGGCGTGCCTCTCAACCAAAGTCGACTTCCTCTGGCCTCGCATCGAGCAGTTGCCAGGTAATAGACGTGCAATTGTGTAGATTTATACTGACTTGGCCGTATCGGCTGCATAATTAAGCTATGTAAGAACGTTTCATTAAGCGTTCATTTGTTGAAGCAGTTGCCACTCTAAGCAGAGCAGTTATGTTCTGACATAAATGATTCAGTGACATGTGCGCACAGTTCTTTTGGAATGAAGTGAATTCGCATACAACTATGCTTTATTGTGGACCAGTAGTGATTCATATGATGCCATTGCCTCTTAGCTGATTTCAATTGTTCAATGAAAGGTATTTTGTTCAATATGAGAATGTCAGATGCTTATGCTATCTCACTGGATGTATTTTGTGCTTTGTAGTTTGACGTAGTAAAGAATAATCTACTTTTTTTTTTTGATGGTCAACGGGGGGAAACGTTCCCCACCTGATAAAAACTTTATTATTTTGTCCCAAAAAGGCACACAGTATAGGAAGCAAATTACATAGCTGCAACTAAAAGTTGCGTTCAAAAGGTTTGAGAGCAAAAGACAGAGTGCACTAGAGTAGAGAGCTTCTAGCCATATCAAGGACTGAACACCAATGGGAGACTATAGGCCTTTTCCGCCTTGGTAGTCTTAGTTGCCAAAGCTCGGCTGCGGACTTGCAGTCAAAGAGGATTCTGTCCACTGAATGAGTTTCGTTGTTGAAGATCTTTGCGTTTCTAGCTTTCCAAATGTGCCAGCAGATTAGCGCAATGAAGGAGGAGAACTCCTGGACAGGTGCAGCAGCTGAGTTGGAGGCAGTGTGCAGTTGAGACATGTCCATGGAGATTATGGACTGAAGGCCTAGACACTGCCATGTCGCCCTGCCGGTATTGCAGCCATGGATGATGTGCTCCGGGGACTCATCGGAGTTGTTACAGATTTCACAAGTTGCGGAATCTACAATGTGTTTCCTTAGCAGCACCGTTCTGCACTTGATTCTTCTCTGAGTTAGTAGCCACATAAAGAGCTGAACCCTTGGCGGAGCGAAGGACTTCCATATGAAAACTGCTTTTGGGTCTTCTCCTTGTCCCTTGGCTTTGATGAGCCTGTAAAGCTGCCCGGTGTCAAGTGTGCCGTCCGCTCGGAAGAAAGGGGAGCACCGCTTGTCCGGATCGTTGCTTAAAAGAGTAGAGTCCAGTAAGCCCTGAACCAGGTTTTGTTCTTGAGCTGCTAAAGTGGATAGCCTCGGCACCAAGTAGGAGTGAATGCCAGAGACTTTCACTGAGCACAGGGTGGAGGACTTGTCCGTGCAGTGAGAAAACAGCGCGGGGAAACGATCGGCCAAAGGCTCATCATCTACCCAGACATCATGCCAAAACGAGCAGGTCCTGCCATCCCCGACCGAGACAGTCGTGATTGCTTGGTAAAGTGGAAGGATGGATCTTAGAGTTTGCCAATGTTCCCCATGTAGATCACCTTGAAGTGAAGAAATCGAGGCACGTCCCTGAACCCACTGCGCCCACGCTGAAGATTGCGGGCAGTGAAGCCGGTGGATCAGTTTGAGCAGGAGGCAAATGTTCTGAATTCCCAGGTCCCGTACACCGAGTCCTCCAAACTCCCGAGGACATGAAATATTGTCCCTGGCAATTAGGCAGGCTCCGGGTGAGCAATGCCCATTTTTGTCTGCAGACCAGAAGAACGCCCTTCTCTTGGCATCCATTGCCTGAATCGTGGTCTGCGGAATTTGTCGCGATCCCATCAGGTAAACCAGAATTGAGTCCAGAACTGCATTCACCATTATACATCTGCCCATTGGATTCAGTAGGTCAGCCTGCCAAGAGCTGAGAAATTTCTGGATGTAGGTGTTGAAAGTGGAAACTGGAAGTTTGGTTGCAGATAGAGGTAGGCCCAGGTACTGCTGAGGAAAGGATTGTTTGCTGCACCCGATTGCTTGAACACACAGGTTGGCAATGTGTTCAGGAACATGAATAGGCACTAAAGTACTTTTGTCAAAGTTTATTTGCAGCCCGGACAATGCTACGAACTCATCTAGAATTTCCTTTAGCTTTAGTGCCGCTTCAGCTTCAGCTTTGAAGACCACTAGAGTGTCATCGGCATATTGTAGCACAGCGCAGGGAAGATCAGCATTTGTTGGGTGTTTAAGTTGTGTGGCTGCTCTGATCATTCGTTCAAGGGTCTCCGCCACGAGGATGAACAGGTAGGGGGAAAGCGGATCACCTTGTCTCAGCCCTCGCTTACAAGTTATCCATGGGCCGGGGGTACCATTTACCAGAACAGATGACTTTGAAGTGCACAGAAGGCTCATCATCCATCTGATCCATTTGGGTTCGAAACGTCTTGCGTGGAGAACTCTCCGAAGACCATCCCAGTTCACCGTATCAAAGGCCTTGGCAAAGTCCAGCTTCAAAACAATAGCTGGCAACTTTCTTTTGTGGCAGGTCTGCACGAGCTCGAGAGCATAAACAAAGGTTTCAGAGATTGATCTGCCCTTGACAAATCCAGTTTGGTGAAGGTCAATGAGCTTTGGTATCTCCAACTGAAGGCGAGTAGTCAGAGCTTTGGTGATGATTTTCAGTGCGCAGTTTTGGAGACAGATTGGCCTAAAGGCTTGCACATCTACAGCATCAGGCTTTTTGGGCAGCAACACCATGTGTGATCTGTTTAACCTTTCCAGTTCGGCAGTCTCTGCGTGGAAAGCATTAGCAAAGTGCAATACAGTCTGTTTCACTGAAGGCCAAGCAATCTTGAAGAAAGATGGGCCGAAACCATCCGGCCCCGGCGCGCTGATTGGGTTCATGTCCCACACTGCTTGTTTCAGTTCTGATTCGGAAAACGCCCTGGTGAGGTCGTTGGCAGGGCTTTGAGGGTCTTCATAGTACTGCTCGAGGTCAAAAGCTGTCGACTGCCCAGGGATGCCGATGATGGAGCTGAAAAAGGCGGTTAGTGCCTCTGTTTTCCCTGAGTGCGAAACTATCTCCCTGTCGCCTACTTTCACCATCCTGATGTATTTTTTCCTCATCCTGTGAGTTGCCTGGGCATGGTGGTAGGCGGTGTTACAGTCCATTTCCTTTATCCTTCTTTCTTTGCTTCTCTGCCTCCAGTATGCAGCCTTGATCTTGATTTCGTCATGCAATTTCTCCTTAGCTTTATTTCTGACCTGAAACTCGGATGTAGAAAGGGAGCGAAAGTCCTCGAAGTAGTCAAAAAGCTTAATAATGAAAAGGCAGTTGTGAATGATTTGTGGGGGCGCCCTGAAACGCCGCTTCCAAACCTTCGCTGCGGCTCTTGCAGCTTTGATGCACGCCACCAGTTTCCCCACAGCGTCGTTGCAAGCAGGCGCCTGCTGCCAACCACGAATGATCGAGGCAAGGAAGCTGTTGTTTTTGAGTAGGTAGTTGTCCAGTCTGAAGGAAGTCGGTTTGGGAATGGTCGTAGAAAGACACAGAAGAATAGGGGTGTGATCGGATGTAGGTCTTGGAAGGGAGGAAAGGGAGATCATTGGGAAAGTTTGATCTAGTGCCACGTTGGTGAAAGCACGATCCAGTCTAGCAAGGATTGGGAAAGCTTGCATATTCGACCAGGTGAAGCGCTTGTCAGAGAGGGGGGTTTCAGTTACCATAATTTGCATAATTGTGTTGTTGAAAGCGTTTGCCAGTGCAGCGTTGAACTGACCGTTGCTTTTATCCTCGGCACAACGCACTAGGTTGAAGTCCCCTATTAGGATCCATGGCCCGGAAATATGTTGATGGACAACAGTGAGGGAATCGAGGAAAAGGTTAGAGAAGCTGTGGTCAGCCGGGCCGTAGACGTTAGTAACTTGCAGGTCGAGGTCGGAGGCATTGCAAGCAAAATTTGTGGTTAGACTGTAGGGGTTCGATTGCTGGGAGGTTAAGGAGAACAGCGTCGGATCCCAAGCGGTGATGAGGCCACCTCTCGAGCCGTCAGCCGGGGAGTAGACATAGGAGGAGGAAAAAGGTTGTAGATTTGAAGTTATTTAGAAGCGCCAGTTTTGATTCTTGGATGCAAATGATGGAAGGTTTAGCATCAGAGAACACGTTTCGCACGACCTTGCATTTGTCCGAGTCGCCTAAACCTCTTACATTCCATGACACAACGTTAAAGCAGCGATTGAGCGAGTTCGAGTTCGACAGGGAGCTCATGGATTACAACAGCGACGACACCAGTAGCCGAACGGTCCAGGACTAGCAACGAAGACAACAGAACCCGGAAAGAGAAAGCAAAAAGAACAAGAGATACAAACACCACCGCAGTCTAGGTCCCAGCGGCCGTTGGGGCTGTGGTGTAAACCGCCGTTAGATCGGTAAAGAGCAGCATTGATCATTCAGACGCAGCATGCACCGGGCTCGGGGCATCAATCCCAGCGGCCGACGTAAGCATCCGCAGATCCTTGGCCCCAATCGGCAGCCGGTTGTGCGAGAGGATGTTCCGCTTGGAGACCGCCTTCTTTAGAGAGAGCGAGCATCCCGAGAGAGAGTTAAGCAGTGCCTTACGATGCATGGCCTGCGAGGTCATGTCGACGAAGACGGCCGGCGCCTTTGCTGCGAGGCGCGAGCTGGTGCGACGAATCTGAGCGCCTTTTGCAGGCGGGCGCGAGGACTTGATCCGCAGGCGTCGGCGCTGGTAGGTGATGAGGGGTTTGTTGCTGCCAGTGGCAGGCCCTCCCCCCCGCGCCCCGCCGGTGGACGTAGGTGCAGCATGGCAGGCGGCCGAGCGCACGCTCAGCACCTGGGCGAGGACTAGTGCGAGCACCAATCCCGACTTATGACGTAAGGCACGATTGACCCCACGAGGCCGCACCCGAGAGCTGAGGCCCAGGGGGTCGAACGGCTGCTGCCGCATCGGGTTGCTGCGAGGCGGGAACGCCAGGTTGAAGTAGTGCGGTTGCTGACGAAGCTGCTGATGGCTGCTCTGAGGCCCCATTGGGCCGATCGATGGCCCTGCCGGAGGTGGAGCCGGGGGACCGAAGAAAGGAGCCAGGTTGCCCCGGCTGTCGAGTTGGAATTCCTACTTTGTAGAGTTTGTTTCTTGGGTGAAGCGTTCTTAGTTAGAATTATTGATGCATTTAGTCGATAGCGATTTATGACTACAGGATCTTCACCTCGCCAATGTTTGTATTCATTCTGATCACCAATGCTTGTATTCATTCTGATACTATCTCATATTTGTATTATGTGCCTTAGCAGATACTCTTATATTTGAAGGAGTGGAGGTGACAGGATACCAGATATTTGAGGATCCAAAGGTGCAGAAAGCAATAGAATTTGCTAGTACAGCCCACCTTGGGCAATTTAGGAGAACAGGAGATCCATATGTTACACACTGCATACATACTGGGAAAATTTTAGCTGCCTTGGTTCCATCAACTGGAGAAAGAGTATTTCCCTCTCCTGTCTTCCGAGAATACATCCTTCAATTTTTTTCTTCACAAGCTTAATTGATGAGTGTTTTTTCTTCTTTCTTCCCTTATAGGCTGTTAACACAGTTGTGGCTGGCATTCTTCACGATGTTGTTTGTGATACATCAGAGAGCTTGAAGAGCATAGAAGAACAGTTTGGGGATGATGTTGCTAGCTTGGTATCTGGTGTATCAAAATTAAGCTACATAAACCAGGTGATGTATACCCTGTTGATATGGATTGAGACTTGATGCAAATTTCCATCTCTTTTATCCGTTATAGTTGAAGCATGCTAAACTATCCATTATGCACCTCATACATGACAATTCATTTACTCCTTGTTGTTTAACTTAGCTCTTCTAATGTTGAGCTGTCCAAAAACATCATTAGTGCACTGCATCGCAGAAATTTTTGTAAATGTCATTTTAGCAATCAACATATTGAACCAAAGAATCAATCAGTTCCTGTACCTATTTCTTGTTTACCCCACCTGGGTTGCTCAGACATCTAAACAATGTAACCCAATCTACTATTCTACTGACCCACCACACTCATTAGATCCAAACTACAGTTTTCAGTAGCTTTTAATATGTGTTTTTAGGAAAACACCGCCTACAATAAAAACGACCTATTTCAGACTAAATCCAAGTTTCTTTGTTTGACATTGGAGGAAGCAGTTTACTTCCCTCAGGAACTATTGCTATTGTTCATTACTATTTTCTGTGTGCTGCAGCTACTTCGCAGGCATCGACAAAAAAATACCGGTGGGAGCACTCTTACTTCAGAAGAAGTATGTTCCCTTCCACTAGTCTTTATTGCATGGTGATCAGACTATATTGAACAATTTCAGTGCTCTTCTTATGTAGACTGTCAATCATCAGTCTTTTTGCATGATTTTGCTTGTTAATGCATAAGTTCAAACAATATATCAGCATGCTTCTGAAACTGCTGTGAGATGCCAGAAAAGTATATAAAACTGCTTTTTGAAAGCCCTGGTTTGATTATCCTCTTGTTGTCAGTCAGGCAAATAATCTACGTGTTATGTTATTGGGGATGGTTGATGATCCTCGTGTGGTGCTCATCAAGCTGGCAGATCGCTTGCACAATATGCGGACAATGTATGCCACCTAGGCCTTTCATCACTATTTAGCATGTCCTGCTTATTACTTGTTTCCTAAATGTAAAATCACCTTTGTGATCTGAAGTATTTTAGGGATTCGGTTCTTATTGATATTCTCTTTGTTCATGATGTTCCCTTTCCATGTTATGTTCTGTCGTCAGTTTCTAATATTTTCTTCAGAAAATGGCAAGACATACTCAAAGCACTGGGATGGTCATGGAGAATTAACACTAAAATGCAGTAGGGATCTATATTAGATAAACACATTAGGTTTCAAGTAGAAAAGAAGGAAGGGTGAATTTTGATAATTGGATTCCTGTTTTTGTATTATCTGCCTCTCCTCAACTTTTTCATTTTATCTGCTGCAATTTATGCAAAGGAATCGATGCAGAAAATTCATTATTCATTAATCTATACTCCATGAACATTTCCATCAGCTCCAGACTAGGCATCAGGTTTACAGATTACCTTATTGTGCTTCATACCCATTGCAAAAGTTTTACCGTGTTCCCCTTATCAAAACCACAGCAATGCATTTTGAGTCATTTCAGCATATCAGCGTCATAATACAGTTCAAATGATTTCAATTCTCCTACTCTTGACTTCACTATGCTTTCAAATAGCTGTTGGATTCCATAAATTTTGATCCTTGTGGTAAACTTTATTGCAGCTATGCTCTTCCTGTACCTAAAGCTGAAGCTGTTGCTCAAGAGACATTGGCTGTCTGGTGTTCACTTGCTTCTCGATTGGGAGTCTGGGCTTTGAAAGCTGAGCTGGAAGATTTATGTTTTGCTGTCCTTCAGGTATTAATTTTATTCAACATATTAGTTAACTGTGAATTTACTTTATACCATAGAACTTCCACGGTTTAACTGGCATCTAGATGCTTTGAAATTTTTTCAAAAGAAATAATTTCCTTGTCCGAAATCCTTTTTACTAAAAAATGGGTAAATTCATGTAAAGCACACAAATGTATGATGATCTTTAGGTCCGTACCTACAAATTAGAGGCCCCGATGCAAAGCAATAAGGGCCCTAAATTTTGAAAATATAGCAGAATACAAGCATACAAAATTTGCTAGTCACTAGTTTGCTATACAATAATACACAATTTATTTGCGACAACTGGCCAATTGGGGATGGCTGGATGAGGATATGTACCTTGCCTAGTTGCCATTGATGGAACCATTGGTGTTGGCATTGGCGGCTGGTGGCACAGGGCAGGTAATCAGCATCTTGGTGACGGCACTGGCACCCCTAGCGCGGTCCATGGTTGGACAAGCAGAAGCGAAAAGCAAAGACCTTGTTATTTAGTAGTTGATGTACATCTGGGGGGGCCTAATTTTTTGGATGCCCTGAACAATCGCACATGTTACACACCCTAATATATGACCCTTATGATCTTCTACATTTTCACTTCTTTGCTTGGATCTTATACAGCTATACTCTCAGTTTTGTAGCTGCAACGATTTGGCATTTACCCTTTATTTTAAATCAACTTGCTTTTGGAAAGTATTTTTTCTGTATCTATCTGTATATTTTTATTATTAAATACCTCTGTATCTCTGCAGCCTCAAGTCTTCAAGAAAATACGATCTGAACTTACTTTAATGTGGAGTCGTACTGGAAAATCTAAAAATATGAGAAGATCATCAATTCGAAACGAATTGCTTGCTTCAATGAAAGATGGGCATATGACGTCCATCAATGATTTGTTTAGTTCGTGCAACCAAGAAAAACCAAATATGAAGGTGAGCACATTGTAAAATTGCAAATGTGATTCTTTCACACTCTTTTCCTCTCACTTGATCAACATTGACATTTTTCAGCATTCTCATTTGTACTTCCTTATGGCATATCTGTTCTTTTCTTTTTTTCTTCCATATGACAGCCATTACCTCATATGAACATAGATTTGAATAGAAATCAATTCATCATTTTTTACATTTGTTGCCAGGTAGGTTGACCTTATGTGACATCCAATATCTTAATGTATAAATTGGTTTTCTACGTGCAGGACCTACTGCAGGCAGTTTTGCCATTTGACATCTTTTTGGATCGGAAGAGGCGTTCATACTTCCTTAGGAATCTCAATAATAATTCTGGAGAATCTATACCAAATCCTAAGATAGTTGACGATGCTGCTGTTGCATTAGCATCTTTAGCATCTTGTGAGGAAGAACTTGAGCGAGAATTGCTCATATCAACATCGTAAGCTTTTCTTTCTAATTTCCAGAATGCTTAAATCTGTCCCTCATCATGTCAATTGTTTTTTTAGGGATCAACAGGAGTTGCCCCTACTGCTTATATATATTTGAAATAGATAAAAAAAGATAGTAAAGTACAAAAGCAGAGTTTAAGAAATGTAAAAAGAGATATAAAATAAAATAAAAGTCACAAAAGGGTTTGTAGCCATTGTTCAATTAGAGAGAAGTACTTCTTTGCTCTATGCATAAGCATCGCAAAAATGTTCCTAAAGAGCAGCTTGCAGGTTATTATTGAGGGAGCAACACCATTGAAGATGAAACCATTTTTTTCTGTCCAAATTGACAAACTCATTAAAATGATAATTTCCATGAAGAAGGGAACCCCTAGCTTACTCGTCATGTTAGTTGTGAAGACTACTAACATTGTGGTGGTTTTAATACTTGTATTATGTAATTTCTTGTTCAGATACATACCTGGGATGGAAGTGACTTTGTCAAGTAGACTCAAGAGCTTGTACAGTATCTACTGCAAGGTACTACTACTTATATACTGCAAAATATGTGTTGTTTGTACCATCATGAACTTAAATTTAAGAAGAAGTGTGCCATGGACATACTTTAAATGGCCCTAAACCCAAGCAGCATGCCTGACGACCGCACAACAAGGGCAGGGCTAAGAAATGGGGTAGGGACTCCTGATCTCTGGAAATAGATAACAACTCAAACCAATCTAAATCTATTTCTAACAGAACTAGGCCACTTTGGGCCTGGGATGAAAAGTACTGGAACAGGACTGCACATGAACATTTATGCACTGGCCCTAGGGAGGTTTGATGCTGCTCCTTGGACCCTAATGGGCTGGATATGACATTATGCTGGATTTTTTTAGACTAACCAAATTATTATTTTCCCCCCTTTTGTGCTGCTTTCATTTTTAGTCTTAACACATTCTGTCTCCACAGATGAAAAGAAAAGATAAAGGACTTAGGCAAGTGTATGATGCTCGTGCATTGAGGGTGATTGTCGGAGACAAAAATGGTGCCATGCATGGACCTGCTGTGCGGAGTTGTTACAGCATCCTTGATATAGTACACAGGTGACATAAGGATCTATTGCTGGAATTACTCATATCAATAAGACTACAGATACTAATGTGCTTCTCGATAAAAAAGAAAGAACCGTTATTTTGAGACATTGTAGCTGGGTGAACTTCGTTATAGTACATATGAAGTAGGTCTTACCATGTGTGTATTGTGAATGTTCGTTGTGGCTAATTTGAGATCTTTGTTTATGTTTGATTTGTTTAGTCCACAATTCACTACACAACACTTATTTCAGTTTAAATTTTTTTCTCATTTCAGTTTAAAACTTTTTTTTTTTACTTATTCACTTCCAAACTTTGTAAATTGTCTGCTCCACCTGCAGGCTATGGACTCCAATTGATGGGGAGTTTGATGATTACATTATCAATCCTAAGGGTAGCGGTTACCGAGTAAGAATCATCTAAACATAATATCCATTGTTAGGCAGTACCCTCTGCAGCCAGTAGCCACTAGCACAGTATTATATTCTAGTCAGGATGAATTTTTCAAAAACTTCTGAGTTTTGGAATAGTGACCGGGGCTTAGTTTTATATACCAGTTCTATCATGAACTGGCTAGAGTTGAATTGATTTTCTTATAAATTACTTCCTCCAATTTTAAATATAAGTCCATCTATGTTTGTCCTAACTCCTAAGTCAATCTTGAATTTGGATGATCAATACCTAAAATTATATATAGAATTGGCAACACAAGGTTAGCATTAAACACGAAAAATACTTTCAAATATAATTACTTTAATTTAGGATAATATATTTTTATAGATATTAGTAGTCAAAGTTACTAACGTTTGATTTAGATGGACTTATTATTTGTGAGAGGAAATAGTAGATTGCTGAGTTCATAGTCTGCTTTCCCTTATTTGCTTATTAATTTGCTGTCGTTTTTCCCTTTATAGTCACTCCACACAGCAGTTCAGGCATCTGATAGCTCACCACTGGAGGTCCAGATTAGAACCCAGGTAAACAATTTTCTGCCCTTATTTGAATAAATTCTGATAGTTCATGTTGATGCTGATGAAGGTCTCTTCACAGCGAATGCATGAGTACGCAGAACATGGACTTGCTGCTCATTGGCTGTATAAAGAGAGCAAAGTTGAGTACAGAAGTAGCATGAGTAAGAGAATAAGACAAAGTACATCATATTCATCTAGTTCTTCAGAAGATGAAAGTTCTATACAGGATGATATCCCATCAAAGTACAGTTCTATAAAAGTGGGGCATCCAGTGCTAAGAATTGAAGGTTGTGACTTACTAGCAGCTGTCATAGTCAGGTATAGCTTCATTCAGAAAGAAACTGTTATTTGTTCTGGAAGACCAATATTTCAGCTGATATATGTTTTAATCAATTTGCAGTATAGATAAAGGAGGAAAGGAATTGATTGTTGCTGTAAGTTTTAGTCTTGAAGCTTCTGAAGCTGTAGCTGAGCTAAGGTCATCTTTTCAGTTGAAGCGTTGGGAAGCCTATGCTAGGCTTCATAAAAAGGTCAATGTGATAGCAGTTTTACTCTTAATGGGGTTATTGTGATAAATCATTTACTTTCGGTCGAAACGGTAATACTGATTCTTATTTCAGGTTTCTGAAAAGTGGTGGTGTGCACCTGGACATGGTGACTGGTCAACAAATCTGGAGAGGTACACACTATGCCAGGATGGAATATTTCATAAGGTCTGTACAGCTGAAACATTATTAGCTCTTCATCACTTTGTGTTTCTTCTCCTTAGCCTTTTGTTCTGTTTTAGATTATCTGAGAATGCAAGACTGATCTTGCATGCACATTTGGAATCATTGCACAAACTGAAAAATTTAGAGATACAAGTTACTGCTGGTGTCCCAAACTCCTATTATGTGATTTATGTCATGGGTTTGATTATATTTTGTTTGTCTATGATGTCTTGTTTCAGCAAGACCAATTTGGGAGACTTTTACCTACATTTCTTCAAATAATTGATTTGACGGAAGAAGAAGAGGAAGAGTATTGGATGGTTGTATCTGCCATATTCGAGGGCAAAGAAACTTGCAGTCTACCATCTGAATCGAGTTATGCTGATAAATCATCATCTGAACCTCCAAGTTCTACTCCATTAAGTGATCCCATCAACAATAAGGTTAGCATAGTACGGCCATCTATGAGAAAGGAAAGATTGTTTACAATCATTTTGTAGCTGTTGTTCTTGCACAATTCAGTGTCTACATCCACTTCTCTGTTACCTCTCTTTTTTCTCGTGGAATTGTGACGTATTCCGAAGGGAGAAAATAACATGAATCCTCATTGTTTCCGCAATGTGCTCCTGTAGGTGCATTTGCTCAGAACCATGCTTCAGTGGGAGGAGCAAGTTCGCCGTGGTGCATCTTTGGCAGAGAAAAGTCTTGGTGTAAACACCTGCACAAAACCAATCCTGCGAGAGGTGGCCATAATATTCTGGCCTAATGGCAAGATTATGAGAATGAGCACTGGTAGCACAGCTGCTGACGCTGCTAGAAGAATGGGCGTTGAAGGGAAGCTGCTTTGGGTTAATGGCCAAGTAGTTCTGCCCCAAACAGAGCTCAAGGATGGGGATATAGTTGAAGTGAGGGTATAGATGCAAGTACCAGTTTCCAGTACACCTTTCTCAGGGGTTATTGATCATATTGGTTCCTCAGTTCTTGCCAGATCTTGGCAATGCAACAGACTGAAGGATTGTAGACATAGGAACCCAAATCTCAACTGTACAGTCCATTTGTCGAAATGAATCGAAGAAAGAAGGATTAGGTGCAGTAAGTGTTGTGTCATCATACAAGAGTTTACTGTGTACATAAGCAACTGCAAGTATAAGCTGTCTGTCCAGCTGTGCTTCTCTTTATCCATAGTTACAGTGGTAATGTAAATTTCTGTAAGTAAATCTGTAGTTGTCTTTAGTTAGGGATCCACATTTCAGTAGGACTGCAACGTGTTTGAGCCTGTTCGGTCATGGTTGAAAGTACTGTTCGCTGATTTATTGTGAGAAAAAATAATGCTAGCTGACAGAAAAATACGACTTATAAGACAAGCAACGTAAGGGCGAGATGCGGGCTTCTTCTTTTTCTCTCTCTTCTTTTTTTTGATATATGTCCAAAGTAGATATCTCATATTCCCTAAAAAAAAAGGTGTCGATGCCCCCAAAAATTTGGCAAGCCGTCGCTAGAAAATTCATGGAGGATATGCCAAAACATTTGCAACTAGTTTTGGAGAGATGACTGTCCTTTTTTCTGGTGAATTGGGGAGATGACTATCAATCAGCAAGTTAAATAACTCTACGATGCTGGTTAATGGTATCGGTGCGCTGATTTTACACGGCAAAAAAAGAAGAAGGAAAACACAAAGAAACGATCAATATTTTGACTGATTTCTTGTTTACACTATCTTCGTAAAAAAAAAAAGTTAAGGCTAAGCGGGGCAACACAAATATCGAAACGATCAATATTTTGACTGATTTCTTGTTCACACCTATCTTCGTCAAGTTAAACGGATCGACGGTATGGAAGGTGATTACCTGTTCACACCTAAACGTGGTAACCATTTTCCAAACCAAGCAACAAAATATCGAAACGATACGGAACGCAATTAAAAGAGGAAAGCTTGAAAACACCCTGTCACGCACCCTCAATTAAACTCCTTCCGGATTTCGACTATTCGTACTCGTTAATCACTCCCGGGCCCCACATGCAGCGACACTCGCACACCGAAGCTAATCAACGGAGGAGGAGCCGTGGACGGCGTGTATACTCGTGAGTCACCCCCGGACCCACCTGCAGTGACTAAGCGCCATCGAACAGCTTCGCGAAGCCGCCTCCATGAACCGAGCTGACAGCTGAGCAGCGTTCAAACTTTCAAACTTTCAAACGAGAGGGGAAAACCCTAGACGAGCCCCCCTTGCAACGGTCGGATCCATTTCCTATATAATAATCCCTCCGCCGCCTCCCTCCTCCGCATCCCATCTCTGCTCTTTATTCGCCGTCCACAGATCCACCGCGCCCACGCCATCGCATCAGGAGAAGGTAAGCAGACGAGGGGGGAGATGGAGGCGGCGACGGCCATGGATTTCCACTCGCTCTCGCGCCGTGAGCTCCAGGCGCTGTGCAAGCGCAACGGCGTCCGCGCCAACATGACCAACTCCGCCATGGCCGATGCGCTCCAGGGCCTAGATTCGGTGAGTTCTCGATCCCACTCGTGTGCGTTCGTGAAGCGTTCTCGATTCCATTCGTGTTCGTTCGTGAAGCGTTCTCGATTCCGCTCGTCTGCGTTCGTGAGGCCTATTAGGTTTGGAAATGGTAGTTGATGTTGGGGGTTTTGATTGTCGATCAGGTCGACGGGATCGATGAGATCGGCACGACTCTCTGTCTCCCGACTCCAGGAAGGTCGGCGATGAAGTCGGCGGCGAAGATGATGGCCGTCGAGGAGCAGCAGCACGGTAGCCCGCTCCCCCGCGGCCGCCGCGTGTCAGTGAAATCACCCGAGGCCATCCGGATGGAGGTTGAAGGAGGAGAGGACGAGGTGAAGGAGATCGTGAAAACTCCCGGCGTCGCTCTGCGCAGCACACGCCGCGGCACTCGGGCAACGCCCGCACCGCTTCCTACTCCGGTGGCGGCGTGCAGTACGCGCGCAACAGCGAGGAGGACCGCCGCTCGTAAGACGGGCGAGGTGGTGCCGACCCCAGCCACCCGGAGGAGCCAGAGGACGGCGTCTCGCAAGGCCGCGGAGGCAGTGGAGGCGGACCGACCCGCCGATGATGTACCCGAGGAAAAGATATCGAAGATGACGATAGCTTTGGATCAGGAAGCAGAGGTCGTGGCGGCCGCATCAAAGGAGGAGAAGGTGCATAACGACGAACCGAAAGGTGAGACGATTTCATTTCCCAGATCGACTTGCACTCTGTCTTCCTGAAAGTTTCAGAGTTCCTTGTTTGCTCTGTAATTCGAAATTTACGGTTAAGTATTGTTCCTAAGCAGTCATTGATCTTATTTCTTGAATTGAATGTGCAGCTGATTCCTGTGATGAAACTACAGTGTCTGCAGCTGTTTTGGTTAAGAGCTGCAATGATCCTAAGGTGGAGGAAGTGGTGGTTGTCATGGAGGAACAGTCCGCAAAGCCCCACGAAGGTGAGAGGCATTCCGAAGTACTGTTGTTTGTACCTTGAATTGTTGTCTGCAGTTATTGAGATTCTGACAATGTCGTCTTGAAATTTATCCATATGATATTTGTTTGCATACTCGAGACCAACCATTAGTTTCTTGATCTATCTGTAGTTGTTGTCTTGTTGAGGCTCTGAACCAGGACATTTTAAAATCAACCCATTTGTTCTTTGTCTGCATGCTTAATCTGGCCATAAGTTCCTTGATCTATAGCTAGCTAAAATTTAGCAAGGGGAACCAAACAGGGCCTTAATTGTTGTTTTTTTCAGTCGTTATTTTGCTGAGTTTCTGAACTGTGTGCTCGTTGAACCTTTTTTTACTATTTGTGTATTCTGATTCTGGAGCGTCACTGTCAGGAATTGTGAAAGAGCTGGAACCTATCAGTGTTGAGACATCTGCTCTTTTGACAGTCATGGATGATTCACCAATCTTAGGTGTTGTTGAGAAGGAACAGGGTGCCTCGGTTGAAGATTGTGAGGACTTGGCTGAATCACCTGCAAGGGAGATCATTCCTGTTACTGAAGATAAGGACTTGGCTGAATCACCTGCAAGGGAGATGACTGATGAGATCATTCCTGTTACTGAAGATAAGGAAGTGGCCATCAGTGAGGAGGTTGTTACTGAAGATAATGGAGTGGCCATCAGTGTGGAGGCTACTGAATATAAGGAAGTGGCCATCATAGAGGAAGTGGCAATCAATGAGGAGGCCGTCAAGGAAGATGGTTTTGCTAACACTGTTGAGACTGATTCTACCCCAGAGGAGATTCTGACTGCTGCGGGAGAAGATGAGACCATTGAGGAAGGTGAAGAAGATAAGACCATTGAGGAAGGTGAAGTCATACTTACTGAAGGCAAAGAAAGTGCTGCTGAAGAGATGTTACAGGCTGGTGAGACCAGTGAAGAAGATGAGGAAGAATACCTCACTGAATTGAAACAAGGGGCTGCTGATGAGGTGCTGCAGGCTGAGCTGGCAGACAGTGAAACAAGTGAAGAAGATGAAGATGACCTGAGTGAAGAGAGAGAAGGAGCTGCTGCTAAGATGCTGCAGGGTGAAATGACAGAAGATGAGATCAGTGAAGAAGATGGTCTCGATGAGGATGAGGAATGGTCTTCAGATGATGATGAGAACACTGAGGAAATTGGCTCTACTGACGAGAGCGATGAAGATACTGATGAGAGCAGTGAAGTCCAAATGTTGCAGGGAACTGGGATAACTGAAGAGGCCAACGAAGATGCCTCTACTGAAGATGATGATTTCAGTGGTGACCTACCACCAGAATTTGACAATATCATGATATTCAGTGATGCTGAAACTGAGAGTGACATTGCTCCTCCAGTGCTCGAGGAAAACCAGGCTGCTGTTGCATCTGCAACCAAAACTGCAAAGTCTCTGGATGATTCTGCCATGAGTTCAGAGCAGGAGGGTCCTGAGGTTGACAACATTGTGAAGTCCCTGGATGAGTTCACCTTCAAGGAGGGAGAATCAGAGGAGATGCAGAAGGAGCAGCCGCAGGATTATAACAGCATGAGCCTAAGGAAGCTTAAAAGCACGTACAAGAAATGTCTTATTGCTCAAAAGGTATAAAACTAATCGGCTCATACTATGTGCACTCATTTAGCATTGTCGTTAGTGGCTCTTTTCTTTACTCATTGTTTTTTTTTAATCTGTAGCAGGAAGGAAAGCAGGAGGAGGTCACCGAAGGGAAGAGGCTTCCTCTCGAGGAGGTGGATGAGAACGCCTGCATCAACCACTGAACAGAACAAGCAGGCGACAGGTCACAACATTTTCGTGTGATGGCATCTGCTACAACGGGATTGAATCGAGGAATGCTGTGGTTGTGAAATGATAACTAGGCTACCTTATTGTTCATTTCCAAAAGTTTTCGTGTGTGTGTGGAGAGATTGGGATCAGGGCTGAAACCGTGGTTTCAGCCAACAAACTTGCAGTTCCTGTTGCTTTGCCTTTTTTTTTCTTTATTATATATCAGTTACAGAACATGGATTATCCAGTGGTATGGTGATGAATGATGCTATGTTTCGCTTATAATAATAATATGTATATGAAGGAGAGTGCCCCAATTTTTGTCCATGTTTAACTATCACACTTTAAATTTGAATTCAGGGTTCAGAGCAAGAAAGGATTATCTATCAATTTATGAAGCTCACTGATGATGTATTAAATGTAAATGCTTATTTATTTATTTTCTATCCGGTGATCCCCAATATTAACTACATTAGACACTAGGTTCTACTATATACGCTAGTATAACATGAGTAGCCCCTGAACTGTTCTCACTTTGTATGATCGCAGAGTTTCATCGACTTTTCTTGTCACACTCCCACTTTTTTGTCTTGTCTGCTAATTCCTTCTTTATTTTCTGTAATTTCAAGAGTTGCATGTCAGTCCTCAGCTCATCTTTGTCAGATCAAATTATACAAGACTGTAGAACCTGAGAGGATATCCGAAGAAAATAGCTGTGATGTAACCAGCCAATGCTCCTACTGACGGCTTGCTTCATAAATTATCATCGAAATAAGAAATGAGGTACAAAATCTTCCAAAAGAAAGGGTGCCATAGAATAGTTCTTTGACACAAGGAACCATAGATCAATGGTACGTGTTTAATTTAATCAAAAGAAAAACAGGGCATTACAGTATAAACTCAAATGGCAATAACAACACATACTGAAGAAAATAAATGTTGGGTTGACACTTCTGCAACCCATGTCGCAGCATCACAGCGCTGCCACAGATGGGTTAATCCTGCACATCTAGTGAAGAAAAAAAAAACGAATGTCTGCTGCCACAGATGGGTTAATCCTGCACATCTACTGAAGAAAACGAACGAATTTCTGGATGACTCTCGTTCCTGCAGCCGGATGTTGCACTGTCACAGCCCGATATTCTTGGTACACTCCCGATGTCAAGCGAAACTAATGTCTTGTTGATGGTGCCAGTCCCGCACAGCAGTGAAGTACGAATGACAAGTTCCTTGGAAGTTATAGAAATGCTCCATGTGCTGCTATTTCAGTACTCGTTCCCGTGTGAGCTATGGCGAAATTGGCAATGCAAACTGGAAATGGTCATGAGTTGGCATTGACTGAATTTTATAGCCTGTTCGTTTTTTGTTTCGAGGAACCTGTTTTGTATGTCATCTATGAACTTGAACGGAGTGTACAGGTGAAAAAAATGTGTCACCAAAATTGTTTCGAGCACCAAACGGGACCTAAATTGGGTGGCAACTGGCAAAAAGTCCATTACAAGCCTTTGGGCAATGAGAGTTCAGATGCGACTCGGCCCAGTTCAGGTCAGCCCAACTGCAGCCTTGTCGGGACGGCCGTAATATAACACCCCACTCGATCGAAGCCAACGCCCCTCGAACCCTAGCACTCGCAACTAACTGCTGCTGCCGCCGCCGCCGCCACCTCCACGCCAGCAGCCATGCCGCCCAAGCTCGACCCGTCGCAGGTGGTGGAGGTGTTCGTCCGCGTGACCGGCGGCGAGGTCGGCGCGGCGTCGTCGCTGGCCCCCAAGATCGGCCCGCTCGGTCTCTCCCCCAAGAAGATCGGAGAGGACATCGCCAAGGAGACGGCCAAGGACTGGAAGGGCCTCCGCGTCACCGTCAAGCTCACCGTCCAGAACCGACAGGCCAAGGTCTCCGTCGTTCCCTCCGCCGCGGCGCTCGTCATCAAGGCGCTCAAGGAGCCCGAGAGGGACCGCAAGAAGGTCAAGAACATCAAGCACAGCGGCAACATCAGCCTCGACGACGTCGTCGAGATCGCCAAGACCATGAGGCCCAGGTCCATGGCCAAGGAAATGGCCGGCACCGTCAAGGAGATTCTCGGCACCTGCGTCAGTGTCGGATGCACCGTCGACGGCAAGGACCCCAAGGACCTGCAGCAGGAGATTGACGACGGCGAGGTGGAGATACCGTCCGCTTAAGAAGGTATGATGAGCAAATTACTGTTGTTTGATTGTAATATTGACGAACCATTTTGTTTTGTCGTTTGTAATTGCTGTAGCAAATACAGTTGGTGCCGTGCTTTGTTAACGTCTGCTTATGATATTATGAACTCTGTTAATGGGATTTGCCTTCATTTAAGCGATGCTCCATTGATCCTCTTTTTCATGAATTGCTAAAATGTGATCAACATACCTAATAAGTGTGGTTCCAGGGTGTTAGTTGCTGTTCAATCTTCAAAGTTGAAGGATTTTGTGTTTACTAGTGTACTGAATGAATTATGCTTTATCTCTCGCTGAGTGCTGTTTCAGTTATAGATGCCATGTTCATATTCAGTAGCTTGACACAGTTCCTTTTGTAACCTTGCAGGATTGGAGGCGAGGAAGTAATTCTCACTACCTAGATTTTTCCCTTATTTAGTTGAGGTGGTGGGGTGGAGGTTGGGTGTGGACGTTATCACAACAGAGTTCTGCTTTGAAACATTGTCATGCTTAAGTCTTTGAAACTATTTCTGGCAAATTTTATGAACATTCCTAGGTACAATCAAAGTTACCAATGCAGTTTTGTTGGAAATTTTCATGCATTGTTTAAATTTTGGTTATATATTGCATGGCCAGTTGGTGATTTGCTTGTTTAGTGATTAGTACATCGTTGATTTGCTGGTTATATAATTTCTGGTGGACGCATGCTTTTTCATATATAAAAAGAAACAATGTTTTTCATTAGCTGCACTGCACAAGGCCCATGCTGGATGTGGGGTGAGATTTTTTCCCTGCTCCAAACAAACACCGTATGCAGCTAAACAATGCGCTGAACAACTTCAAGCCTGTGGGCAAGCTTTTAGCTCACATTTTGAAAAGATGCCTTAGAAATCTTGCATCTTCGAGTTGGATTTGTCAAAGCGTCTGTAGTGATCGCTTGTTTCTGCATGCAGTGGCTTACCTGTTGGTTTGCATCAGTGTCCGTTGGTTCTAATCCTTTCCCCCCAGTATCCCTCATTTCCATCAGTTGATGCATTCCTGAGTGTCATCCTGCAGTATCATATCAATTCGTGCAACAGCAGAGAAGTGTGTTTGTTGTCAACTGGATTCACTTAATATTTCTTCTACAGTGCTGAGTACCTATCATTTCCAAATCAGTTCATGCAACAGAGTAGTGTCCTGCAACCCAAACCTCATGCAGTCATTCAGAGCCACCCTCATCGTTAATTTTATGCACAAATGTGGTCAACAATCTCGATCTGAGCTTAAAATGTACTCCGTCCATTTGTCGTCTTACTGCAAAATACTATCTATATCTATACTTTTCATATCAAAGTTTATTTCTGAAACTTTGGTTGTTTTCTCTCCAAAGTTTGTCTGTCTCCACTCACTTAAAAAAATTTGTCTAGTTTTACCAAAAAAAAATAGTAGCATGTGATGAATTAGATTTGGTGTTTAGTCTCTGGTCCAAACTCAGGATTCGTGTTCATAGGAGTGAATATCGTGTTAGTGCGATGCGAACTTGCAATTGCAGCAGAAACATCTGTTCCAATGAAATCAGACTAAACACTAATTCTGTTTACCGTGAAATCGGAATGAACACGTGAATTGTTAGGCCACGGCGCATTCTGCTTTCAACGATCCTCATGCTCCGTGGCAAAGAGATTTCAAAGATTTGAGACGCGCTTGCCATTGCAAAGGCTTCAATTGACGAACGCCTTTCGCGACGCCAGGTATTCTGCACCGAACATGTGCACGTAGCACTGGCGGTTCTTCTATAATTTCAGATTCCATGGCTGCAAGTTGTTAGACCATCAGTGACTTTTGAAAGAGAACGACTGGAATTTTTTCTTTTGGAAGACATTATACTGACAGATTGTAATCGTTACTACTAGAATGGTCTGCTGGTATAGGCCATGAAATTAAAGGCACCAGCTGCCTTTTTTCTGCAGGTATAGATACCTATTTGTTTGGGGAAGAAAATTTTCATTGCATAATACAACTATAAATTGTCCTATCCAAA
>Ga0182004_10000439_pt1 | contig 24827 bp, 26 predicted proteins | sample Sormic07211540_1_FD_120479 | JGI IMG/M metagenome (GOLD analysis project Ga0182004, IMG submission 120479) | Endophyte microbial communities from Sorghum bicolor roots, Mead, Nebraska, USA - 072115-40_1 MetaG | ecosystem: Host-associated > Plants > Roots > Unclassified | place: USA: Nebraska...
GCCTTTCTTTCATATTTCCTGATAACCCCCTGCAGAAATAGACAAACACCAAAACTCGTGGAATTCTGTCAGATAAAACCCTAAGTCTAGGTGTTGGTTGCATTTGGATCCTTTTCTATGATTTGTTGATGGTTAAATGTAAGCATTAAGGACCGTCAACAGCCGACTTGCCTTTCTTGTTCCTTCATTGTAGGTAATAGCAAGGTTTGTTCTTGTCCTTCACCTACAAGTTAGCTTCATAACCATTGAATGGACATTTTACCTTCTTTCCTAGGAATTCAAAATGAATTTGGCCAGATCCCACGTAGATGACAACGTTAACCATATTGAGGAAGGGCCTTCCCAGGATGACAGGGACTTCATTGTTAGCTCCCATGTCCAATTTGATGAAGTCAGCATGGACGTATTTGTTTTGAACCTTGACCAATATATCCCTTGCCAGTCCCTCAGGGTACCGAGTTGTTTGATCGGCCATCTGCAAACAAACAAATGTTGGGAGCAAAGGCCCCCTAGTAGGTTTTCATATGTTACCTTGGCCATGATGTTGACAATTGATCCAAGGTCGTAGAAGGTGTTGTGGAAGACTTTTGGTCCTTGTAGGTGATGGTTGGGTGGCCTAGATCATCCTTCTTGGCGATGAATGGTGGGTCAAAGAGATAACTCCAGTTGGACTAGACCGGAGGCTTACCGAACCTCATGGTTACTAATTTAACACCTTCAATTAGATGCTCATGTTTCCCTAGGAACTTACCTTGCTCGAAGGATGGGACAACTGCTACTAATTGACCTAATTATGTTTCTAGCATTTTATTTAAGCTCAATTGATTTTTCATGGCATAAGTAAAGCTATCCATTTTCTCACATAGATTTTCAAGAATCTTATCATTAGCCATCATTTTCTTATTAATACTATCATTTATTTTAGTTCTCTTAACGAAGATTGGTTACCATAAGAGTTATTGAAATTATTATTGTAATTGTTACCTTGATTTTGGTAGAAGGGGCGTGAGTTTCATCCTTATTGTTGATGTTGGGGCCGGTACCCATTGTTGTTGTTGTTGTTGTTGTTGTTGTTGTTGCAGTTCCATAAGGTTGAATGACCTCTTGTTCCTTCTTGGAACCTTCTTCCACCTTTTTCATCAAGAGGTCCATTTTAGCGGAGAGCATATCCACCTCATGGGGGAATAGACATCTCTCTTCTTGGGCTAGAGACATTCCTCATTTCCATCCTTGGTTTGTAACCATCTTTTCTATGAGGTCTTTGGCATCCATGACATTGTGTTGCAAGAATGCTCCTCCAGCGGTAGCATCAAGGTGACTCCAGGCCAAACTGGTCGGGCCATGGTAGAAACCTTGAATGAGGAGCCATTCCTCTATCCCATGATGAGGACAGGCATGAATGTACTATTGGAGATGTCCCCATGCTTTGGGAATTGTCTCATCAGCTTGTTGTTGGAAGCTGGAAATCTTTCCACGAAGGGCGCTGGTTTTGCCCATTAGGAACAACTTCTTGAGGAATGCTTTGGCCCACTTCTCCCAAGTGGTGACTTCACTCTTGTTGGCGTAGAACCATTGCTTTGCCTTTCCCAATAGTGAGAATGGCAAAAGGCAAAGATGGATGGCATCTATGGAAACATTCTTGATGGTGAAGGTATGACACACCTCCAGGAAGTGTTGGACATGGGTATTGGCGTCCTCATGTGGCTTCCCATAGAATAGGTTGGCTTGCACCATGTTGATGAGTGCTGACTGAAGCTCAAAAGTTGCATTCCCTAAGTTAAGTTGTGGTCCCGTGGCGACATACTGACGGTGCAGAGTACTTAGAGATGGTCTTTTGAGCCATAGCTTCCTTGATAACTGTTGCGGAGCCTCCTTCGTTGAGCAGATTTAGATTTGAGATGAACCTTTGAGGTGGAACTTGATGATGTCTAATTCTCCTCAACAACTGCTCAGGATCTTCAACAAAATTTTACAGCAATTGGAAACTACTCATGCACTTTCTAGTTCTACGATAACGAGAAACAAAATAGGTAAGGGGTAGGCCCCTACACTAATTGATAACTACACCGATTGTAGACTCTGGATTCACTTTTATTAAAATTCCTAGGATTTTGCCTTCCCCGGCAATGGCACTAGAAATGCTTGTTGACAAATCTTGGCATCGCTACTAAGAATAGAATTTTAAATCTACTCCCCGGCAACAATGCTAGAAATGCTTGTTGGCAAATTTTAGCATCGCTACTAAGAATAGAGTTTTAAATCTACCCCCCGACAATTGTGCAAGAAATGCTTGTTGGTAAATCTTAGTGTCACTACTAAGAATATAGTTTTAAATCTACTCTCAGCAACGGTGCCAGAAATGCCTGTGTGGGTACTTCTAATGTCTATTGGATTATTCCACAAGTGCACAAAATATTTAGATATAGCAGTTTACTGAGGATGAATATTCCAAGGTATCATTATTTGTTTTATCCCAAGGGAAAGCAGTGCTAGGAATGTTTAATAAAAGGGAAGAGATATCCTTATGTCTATTATAATCTAGTATCAACTAATGAAGAAGGGAGGTAAGTGAATGATAGGAAGGGTAGGTAAGTAAGGTAGCAAAGATCCTAATCTAAGATAACTGGTAGAGAGTTCGCTAGGTGGGAGGACAACGAGTGAGTGTAAGACTCCTATGTATCTAACTTTACTCCAGTGGACTTAATCCTAATAGATAACTGACTTAGCTAGACTATATCGTAAAACTTGTGCGAGGGGGATAGACGAGAAAGTAGGAGACCGAACACCTGCTTAAAGGACTATATTTGTATGGGTGCCCTACCTTTTAAAGAACTAGTTTGTACATGAGGAGAAATCCTAATGCTAAGCAGGACCTATCACTTCCTGCCAGTGCGCTCCTACTATCCGTCCAAACCAGCGACCACCAACGATGAGCCTTAGCCTAGGCACTGCGCTTACACTAACTCTAGCTAACATGCAGATAGCTAAAGCTCCTATGCAAGATAGGACAATGATGTACACAAAGGCGCTGGTAAAGGAAACCACTCCAACTAAGACGACTATACTACTAAGACAAGCACACAACAAGACTATAGTGACTATAGACTTGCACTAAGTAAATACTTAAGTAAATACTGAGCAAAGTAAAGAAAGAATAATATATTGATAAAAGGAAAGTCCTACAAAAGAGGAAATGTACAAGAGCTATACTAGACTCTCAAGAAGACTATTTTAGAGACCCCGTGCTTTGCTCAACTCAACTCTAACTCCCACTCTAGACTAACTACTACTACTTGATCTCCCAAGAATGGAGCCTTGAAGACATGGTGATCTTTGGGCTCTTGGGGTTCCATGTCAAGGGTCGAGGCAGCCTCTATTTATAGAGGAAGGAGAGGGGGTGCCACATCAGCGATCCGTGTGCTCCATGCCTCTTCACCCTTGGATTAACCGACCTTGCAATTGTCATAGATGGATGGCATTGGTGAAACCATCATGTGGGAGGTGTGCTGAAGTCGGTGGGGAGCCAACCGACTTGGAATCCCACAAAGTGGGGTATGGCCGACCCCGTCACTGAGAGGTGGGCCTAGCTAGAGCTTCAAGAAGGTGTCCCCACCTGTCATGTGAAGTGGCTCCGACAGTTGGTAATATTTTGTCACATTGCTTGCTTCCATGTGGGGCCATGGATCCATGTGAAATGATCTTCCACCGTTAAATGGAAATACACTTTTATCTGAGGGTGCAAATGGACTCTAGGGGTCATCACATGGATCATGCCTGAAGCTTAGCTCAAGTTGGACCCACCTAGGGGTCACCAAACCCACTATGTGGGACCTTTCAAGATGAGTTTTGTGTCAACTGCCATAAGAAGCTTAAGAGTACAAGTGGAACTAGTTATTAATAAAATATGTTCATGTTATGCTATTCTTCCTTGAATCGAGGCATGTTGATGATGTTTTGAGCATAGTTATTAGAACCGGACCGGACATCAAACCACTCAAGCCTCTGGATCATGGTTTAATTGGTCTAACCGGTTCAACGTTCAGTTTAATCTGGTTCAAATAGAATGAGAAATACTACTATAACATAGCTAGTGTTGTGGCATAGTGGTGGAGAACTCAACCTCCAGCACTAGAGACAAGGGTTCAAGCCCTAACTGCCCCTCATTTTACATAGTTTTGCTTCATTTACATAGCTCTCCCCCACCAATCTAGGATGCAACTCTAGGTTGGCCGGTTTTCACTGGTGTGCTAACCGGTTTATACCGGTTTTAATGAAAAAACCATCGGTTCACTAGTTTTATATCAGTTCGATTGCTTACCAGTACTATAAGGTGAACCAAACCGACCAAGGCTCTAGTTTGTTCTTTTACCAATTGAACCACCGGTCCGATCCAGTTCAAATAACTATGGTTTTGAGTGTGGATTTCTATGGTATATCCACCGTCAACACTATTACACACCAATCTGCCCACATAGGGGATAGCTATGAGTATTTCTAGCCTAAGCACCATGCTTACGCTACGAATGATTACTCTATTCCCTACGTGAAGCGAATATAGTAAACTTGTAAATGAAAGAACAATAATAACAATGTACTTACTTAGTATTAGACCTTGAATTGCTGAAGAAACCTAGAACCTCGCCTCGGGTTAGGAGACTTGATCCCATAGATACAGGCTGGAGAGGAGACACTGATAGGCCGGGCTTCCTCCAACTTCTACATTCACTCGAACTCTCTCAATCTAAAAGAATAACTCTAATCTCACATAGAGACTACAAAGCTAAACTCTCTCATTTGTGCCCTAGAGAAAGATCCATTCAAGGGACACCTCTCAGGCAAATTCTCTCTATAAAATATGAATTAGGGTTTCTCTGATCCAAGGGCTAGGGGCCTTGCTTATATAGCCCCCTAGAAATCACCATAGACCTCGGATCAAACCAACCTCGATCAACAATTATTATTCATCCTCAAAGGCAGTGGAGGCATGATCCACGAGATAGAGTCTGATTGGCTCTGCAGCCTGGGCGGCCACACCTCCCACGGGATGGCTTCTCAAGTACTCTAGATTATACTTTTTCGGTGTATGGTCATTTCTCTTTATGTAAACCTAACATGTGGACTGTCGACGAAAGCTAGTCGCCAGTCTACCTTGGGGTATACCCACGGTAGTAGATTATCGGTAGACGGTGCGCAAGCTACGAACTTGATGGTGACGCAAGACTCGGACAAGGTTATTATCCAGGTTTGGCCGCCGTGTGGGCGTAATACCTATGTCCTACGTCTGATTGTATTGCTATGGATTGTGTTGAGTTGAGATGAGATGCCCTAGGGGGGTCCCTTGCCTCTCCTTATATAGTCCAGAGGGTAGGGTTATAGATCTGGAAACTAATCCTAGTCGGTTACAATTGCCATAGATAGTACAATATTAATTCCTATTCTAACCGACTAGAATCCTGCTTGATCTCCACGTCTTGTTTCCTTGCGCTAAACTCTGAGCAGTCGGGATCAAGCCTCAAACTCGTCTCGTAATGAGCCAAGTCTCCTGGCCCAAGTCTAGCCGTAAGGGTATAGGGGTTTATACCCCCACAGCTAGTCCCCGAGCACCATGTATTATGTTACACCATGTATTATGATGTAACACGCCGTCTTGAGCTTCTTCGACCAATGAGGCTTGTCATCTTCGATTAGCATGAAAGTCGCCCAAACAGTTGCAACGGTATTTTGACCAACTCAAAAGATAGTTGATCAACATTGACATCGAAGAAGCAGGTTGTTCGAAGAATGCATGGTGCTCTTGAGAAAAAATATTTCTTTTTTCGATGAAGTGTGCCCACTTTACTTTTCTAAAAAGTATGGACTTTTAAAAAAAGCAAGCATATTCACCGCAAGGTGAAGTGTGCCCACTTAATCCCCGAGCCTGGTGGCAGGTGACGTAGGCACGTGGTGCCAGGGTCTGAAAAGAAAATCATCTTAAAATTTCTGATACTAACATCCATCGCTAGATGTATCGTACCGATGTAGTCCCCGAGCTTGCTAGAAGGCAAAGTATGAGCCTTGTAGCAAGGTCTAAAAAAATAAAAATTATCCCATCCGATTCCCAAGCTGTGGTTGGAGAGTAGTCGAAGCAATTCCCAAGCACATCACAGGGAGTGATTGATGAGCCTTCGAGCACGGTTGGGAATGTAATCGTGCTCGATGGTCAGCACAGTCCCCGATCACGGCATAGAGACTAGTCGACCAGTCCCCGAGCATGGTTAGGAACGTAGACGTGCTCGGTAGTAGGAACAGTCCCCAGGATTTCAAATGGATGAACTGGTCGACGAGTCCCCGAGCATATAATGCTCGGTGGTCGGTACAGTCCCCAGGTATATCATGTCTGTCTGATCAAAGATCCTGCTTATCTTTTTTGAAAAAATCATATCGCCGTATTAATGTGCGCCTGGTAACTGTGCAGCTGCTCTTTGCGCGGTCCAAGAAAAGGAAACGATCACTTATGTAGAAAAACCACCAAATTAACTGCATTAATCATTGGAAACCGAAACGTCACAGCCGCTGCAAGATCCGCCCACTCCCCCAAAAACAAGGAAGTGGGAAAGGCGGGTTGTTGTTATAAAAGGCTCGATGTGGCATCCATACTCTTTACCCAGCGTTTGCTTAAAAACCTCCTGCCCTTGCCACTGCTACCTCCTACCATTGCCATCTTCAACACCTAGTTCAAAGCTCTCCCTGCGGCATCAATGGCGAAGAGCAACTCGAAGAAGGGGGCTGAGATGATGGCCAAGGAGTGGAAAAAATCACGGAGCAGCACGAGGTCCCTTAACGACCTCGTTAGAATGGGACTACTGCACAACCAAGAACTCGGCGGCTGGAGGGCGCCAGAGAGGGAGAGCTACCCCGACCCCCGCGCCGGTGAGGTTGTAGTCTTTGAAGATTTCTTCAAAAGGCGTTTTGGAGTTTCCGTTCATTCTTTTCTCCAAGGTCTTCTCCTCTAGTATCAGATCGGGATTTGCAATCTGCACCCGAACTCTATTCTCCTTATCTCCACCTTCATCCATCTGTGCGAGGCCTATGTTGGAATAGAGCCGCACTTTGATCTTTTCCGTTACTTATTCTCCTTGAGGAAGAAGGGAGCAGTTGGAGGCTCCAAGATTGCAGGTGGAGTATACCTCAATCTTCGCAACGGAATGAAGACTCGCTACCTCAGCTGCCCATGGAACACCTCCCTCACCGAATGGTACAAGAGGTGGTTCTACGTCAGGGAGGAGCCGGGCAGCGCCACGTTCTGCGACGTGGGCTACATCCCCAAGAAGAGGGTTAGCTGGACAGATCGTCCAGAATACACTGGTCAAGTGGCAGAGCTGATGAGCCTGATCGACTGGTCCTGCCTGGACGGTCCTGGAGTGGTCGGGAACTTCCTTGTGCGACGAGTGATGCCTTGCCAGAGGAGGGTGCACTCGGCGTACGAGTACGCAGGAAGCCAGGACCCGACCAGGATGCACACGGATGGTTTAGAGAAGTCAGAGGTCCAGCGGTTGATGAACGAGCTGTTCAACCTGACTGATGACAACTTTGTTTGAAGTGATGACCGGATGCATGCCTTTAAGCTAGGCCGACCAGCTCCTAAGGTAAATGAATACCTTTGTTTATTTGTACTACTATATGAATATTGTAGTCTTTTGACTGATGACTTGTCGTTGCTATATTGTAGATGGGAGATGTGGACCGGTGCTCGGTGTATGTATCGCTGGCACCCGGTATGGACCAGCCCGCTTGGGTGGACCCACTGGCGGATGATGCTGCTCGGTGTCTCCAATACACCAGCAGCGAAGAAGACCAGAACCGACCAGCACCGACCACTAAAGATAGGGTGTCGGGGAAAAGGCTAATGGTTGTGGAGCCATCCCCCACGGAAGCAATGCCGGCGGAGACCAGCCAGGGCCCGAAGCATCGCCGGCTCGTGAGGATCACCGATGACGAGGACAAAGAGGATGAGGCTGCTCCGTCTTTGGTCTGAAGACCGTGCAGCCGTCCAGAAGTCGCACCGATCGACGCTGGTCGGGTAACCAGTGATCCTCCTGCCCCGCACACCGAGCCAGTATGACTTGGAGGGCCAGAAGCAGCAACTGCGGCTGGGAGGACCCAGGAGAAGGTTCTTCACGGCGACGCACAGGAGTTTCGACCTGTGAGTTCTAAAACATGTCCTCTGCACTGTCCCTTTTTCTCTCTATTTTTGATTTGCATTATCACCTCTTTGTTAGTGCGGCTTCGGATGTCGATCCGAGCAATGTTGTTGGCTTGGGAACAACTGAGCCGGCCATTGCCGACAAGGATGCCGTCGAGCAGACTGCTCGTGAGCAACCCGTGGAGCAGCCCACGGTTGCGTCTGTGGCGGAGACTGCCGAAGAAGACCAGGCTCAAGTAAAGGCCGGGGCAAGTACTCCGACAAGAGACAACGAGGCCACGAGGACGCCTCCCCCAAGCAGCGTCGCAGAGGCGGGAGACAAAGTCCTGACTCCCCCTCCAGCTGAAGAAGAGAGGGCCCCAACTCTAGCCCCAGCGAAGGCTTCTACGCCGAAGGGCTCCCCTAGCTGGGCCTTTGATACCCGTTACCACGGCTGGGGGTGGCGCGGAAGGCGAGGAGGCCCAGGCGGTCTCCGATGATGAAGTGGAGGAGATCTAGGGGCGCCCCTATGATGGTCGCCAACATGTTTACATGTGGCGCCAGCGTGGGGACCACTAGGCCGGTCACGAGGAGCTCACCGAGACCGAAGAGGCGGCGAGGGTAGAGCGCGCTACCAAGCGGCTCGTCAATGAAGTCATGGTAAGTGGTCTTGTATTCTGCCAAAATGTGTACACATTGTTGCTTGTTTACTGCATAATATGTATAATTCTTGTAGGGCGCAATGAAAACGGCGAAGTACCGAAAAAGGTGCTTCGACCAAATTGAGGGCATAGTCGCCGAGAACAAGGCCCTGACGGCGGAGGTGGACCGCCTTCGGTTGGAGGCCGAGAAGGAGGCGGCCGAGAAGGCGGCTCAGGAGGAGCGCCTGTTGGATCTGAATTGGCGACTAGACGACAAGGATCGTGAGAAGAAAGGTAAGTCGAATATTCCGAGCAGTTGTAGTTAACTGTGTGGTCAGTTGTGATGACCAGGAATTGTTGTTTCAGATCTAGAGGAGGAGATTGGGCGCCTCTGAGAAGAGAGGGATCGGGTCGACCAAGATCGTTCCGGTGCACTAGAGACCAGGCGCAAGGTTGGCAAGGAGCTAAAGAACAAGAGTCGGGAGCTGGCTGGTAAGAGTCGTTTCTCCTTTTTCGACCACACAAATTTTTTTTGGTTATACTAACTGTTTGCTTGGTTTTTCTTGAAAACTCAATCGTAGTGCTCAAAGTCAATACTAAGAAGCACCTGGACGAGCTGGTCAAGGAACAGGACTCCTAGAAGACCAACTGCATCAAGATTTGGAAAGGAGTAGCCCCGGTACTTGACCTGATCAGTCCCGAACTCCCCGAGAACCAGCCCCGCGCGCCGAGACTGACCCCGGTCGAGAAGGCACAACGCGCGTGGGACTTGCTTCAGCAGTTCGTTAAGGACGTCGAGGAGTTTGCCGGAGGGCACGTCCTCAGCATGGTATGTGCTCACTACCCCCTGGTCGACTTGTCCCGACTAGACAGGGGATATCCCAAGGAGGTTGGTCCGAAGGAGGCAGATGACCTTCGTGTCAGCCTGCTCGACCTGTCGTCGACGGTGATCGGCGATATAAATCTCTGCGTGACTTCAACTCTCCCCGACCAGCCCGGATCAGACAGGTCGGCCAGGGAGTTATCGGGAGCGTCGGTTGCTGGAGATGGGCGGTCGACGCCTACAGTCCCGACCAGCCAGGCGCCGGTGGCCCCGACCCCTTCGGTGGGACAAGAAGACCGTGTGGGTGATCAGCCCGAGCAGTAGGTCTGTGGAGTAGTCTGTAGGAGTAGACTAGAAACCGCTCAGAGGGTGGTTTATTGTAAACTTTGTACATAAAGTTTGTAATAAAGTGTGATTTATGTGATCCATGGTTTTTAGCGCTATAAATTTGTTTGAGTGATGTATCACTGAATCATGTTGTTTGCCCTTTAGGGACTTGTCCTGGAAAGTAATTGTAGCACTTGTCGAGTATTCTACGTATGTAAAAGTGTATAGCAAAAGAGGCAAAAATTATTATTATTCATCAAAAAAGATTTACAAATGAAATGTACTGAAACTTAGGGATAGAAACGGCGCAGTTTGTCTATGTGCCACGAGTTGGGCAAGCGTGTTCCATCTGGGTACGCCAGTCTGTAAGGTGTACGGTGTGTAATTTCGGCGACCACAAAAGGCCCTTCCCAAGGTGTAGATAACTTGTGCATTCCCTCCTGGCTTGTTCTCCATTTGAGTACCAGATCACCGACCACGAAGGAACGGTGTTTGACATTCTTGTTGTGGTATCGTCTAATGGCCTCGAGATACTTTGCTGTTCGAAGATAGGAAGTCAGGCGCCTTTCTTCCGCGCAGTTGATTTCAAGCTCTTAGGCAAGGTCGTCTGAAGACTGGTTGAAGTGTTCGACTCTTGGACATCCAAAGGCTATGTCTGAGGGAAGCACTGCCTCGGCCCCATAAACCATAAAATATGGCGATATACCCGTGTTCCGACTGAGCTGTGTTCGAAGACCTCAGACCACAGCTGGTAACTTTCATCCACCGCCTTGGTGCCCTATCGTTTTCGGTATACAATCTCTTTTTTAGAGCATTAATAATCATTCCATTTGCTCGTTCGACTTGGCCGTTGGCTCTCGGATGGGCTACCGACACGTATTTTATGACTACGCCTCTTTCATCACAGAAGTCCCATAATGTAGTGCGGGTGAACTGAGTGCCCAAGTCGGTGATTATGCTATTGGGAACCCCAAATCTATGTATGATTTGATTGAGGAATTCCACGGCCTTCTCGGATGTCGCTTTGACCATTGGCATGTACTCGATCCACTTCGAGAACTTGTTGATTAGTACGAATACGAATTTGAAATTGTCGGGAGCCGGTTTGAATGGCCCGATCATGTCGAGACCCCAACATGCAAATGGCCAGGATGACGGTATCGTCTAGATTTCATGGGCGGGTACATGGGTCCGCTTGGCGAAGAACTGACATCCTTCACAATGCCAAACCAGTTTCTTGGCATCGGCCACTTCGGTTGGCCAATAAAAGCCTGCTTGGTAAGCCTTCCCGACTAGTGTTCTTGATGCGGTGTGGTTACTACACGATCCAGAATGTATGTCTTCCAGTAACTTGATACCATCGTCCTGGGGTATACACTTTAGCAAGACTTCTGAACTTGCGTTCTTACGCATAAGTTTGCCATCGACCAGTACGTAATTTTTGGATCGCCGGATAAGGCGCTCGTTCTCCGTTTTATCTTGAAACCCCGAACCATTCAAGAGATACTTGATCAAACGAATGCGCCAGTCGTGGCTGGTGGTTGTCGGTGGGGTGTCGTTCATGAGCATTGTTTCATTGGGTGACTTGTCGACCAGGCCCGTACCGACGCTTGGCGTGTGAATGTCCTGAACGAAGACGCCTTGCGGAATTTGGGCCCGGGATGATCCTATCTTTGACAGCGCATCTGCTGCTTGATTCCTGTTCCGGACCACGTGGATGTATTCTATGCCATAAAATTTTGATTCCCACTTCCAGATTTCTTTGTAGTAGAGGTCCATCTTTTCGTGAGTTGTGTCCCACTCCTTATTTAGCTGGTTGATGACCAGGGCAGAGTCACCGTGGATGTAAAGGCGTTTGACTCCCAGTTCGACAGCCAATCGGATACCGTGCAAGCATGCTTCGTATTTGGCGATGTTGTTTGATGCTGGAAAGAGAATCCTAAGGACATAGTGGAGTTTGTCCTTGTTTGGCGAAACGAAAAGTATTCCGGCACCGGCTCTGTTGATGTTCAAAGATCCGTCAAAGAACATTGACCAGTGGTCGGAAACATCTGGAGAGGGGGCTCGTTGAGATCCGTCCATTCCATGATGAAGTCGACCAGGGCCTGGGATTTGACGGTGGTGCAACTCTAGAAATCCAAAGAAAATGGGAATAACTCCAGTGCCCACTTTACAATTCTACCGTTGGCGTCCTTGTTGCACAAAATGTCCCTCAAAGGAAAACTGGTAGTGACTAAAACACGATGGCCGTCGAAGTAGTGCTTTAGCTTTCTTGAGGTGATTAAGATGGCGTAGATTAGCTTTTGTATCTGAGGATACCTAGTCTTGGATTCGTTTAGGACTTCGCTTATGAAGTATACTGGCCTCTGGACTTTGTAGACGTGGCCTGGTTCGTCCCGCTCAACCACGATCGAAGACCCGATCAGTTGCTGCTATGTAAAGGAGCAGGTCCTCATTAGGTTGAGGTGCGGTGAGGACGGGTGGTGTGGTAAGGAAAGTATTGAGCTAGGTGAACGCAGCGTTAGCCTCTTCTATCCAGGAGAATTTCTCCGATGCTTTTAGAAGTTTCAAAAAGGGGAGCCCTTTTTCTCCTAGCCTAGAAATAAACCGGCTGAGGGCGTCCATGCACCACGTGAGCTTTTGAATGTCTTTGACGTTCTTGGGTGGTCGCATAACGAGAACCGCCTTAACTTTTGAGGGGTTCGGCCATATGCCGTCGCGGTTGACGACGTTACCGAGCAGTAGACCAGAGGGGACCCAGAAGATGCATTTTTTGGGGTTGAGTTTCCACTTGTATTTATTCTGCGCTTTAAAAGTGTGGTCTAAGTTATCGATCAGGGTGCTCGCGTCCCTGGTTTTGACGACAATGTCGTCGACGTAAGCCTCGACGAGGTCATCACGTATCTCGTCGTGAAGGCATTGTTGAATAGCGCGTTGATAGGTGGCTCCGGCGTTTTTGAGTCCAAAGGACATGGTGGTGTAGCAATACGCACGAAAAGGAGTGATGAAGGAAGTTTTAATTTGGTCATCTTCCTTTAGTGAGATCTGGTGGTAACCAGAGTAACAGTCGAGAAAAGAGAGCAGTTCGCATCCGGCCGTTGAATCGACCACCTCGTCGATGCGAGGGAGACCAAAAGGATCTTTAGGATAGTGTTTATTGAGATCAGTGTAATCAACGCACATTCTCCATTCATTATTCTTTTTTCTTACAAGGACTAGATTGGCAAGCCAATCAGAATGATACACTTCTTTAATAAAACCAGCTGCTAAAAGCCGTGTAATTTCTGTCCAAATAGCCTCCTTTTTGTCATGAGCGAACCGTCGTAGCTTCTGCTTGATAGGTCTTGCGGTCTTCGAGACGTTTAAGGAGTGCTCGATCAGGTTTTGTGGGACGCCAGGCATGTCTACGGGTTTCCATGCAAAAACGCTTACGTTGTCCCTTAGAAACCTGACGAGCGCGTCTTCCTATTTGGCGTCTAGGTTGGCCCCGATGAGAGCCGTCTTCTCTGGGCTACCATCGACTTGCTGTACTTCCTTGTGCTCTTTGAACTTAGAGCTTTTCCTGGGAGTTTTTTGCTCGGGTATTTGGAGCTGGTCGGAGGGAATTTGCATGGCTTGAGCTGCAGTTTCTGCCATGCGAATCGAGAGATTGATTGCCTTGGTGATCTTCAAGCTTTCCTCCTCGCAAGTGTATGCGGTGTAGACGTTGCCTCTGATGGTTAAGATGCCCTTCTCGGTTGGCATCTTGAGGACCAGGTATGAGTAGTGCGGGTCTGCCATGAACTTAGTCAGCGAAGGGCGGCCTAGAATTGTGTGATAGGTTCCGTCGAAGTCGGCAACCACAAATTTGACGAACTCTGTACATAAGTGGTTTGGTGTTCCAAACTGGACGAGCAGCGTTATCTACCCGAGGGGTACTGAGCTTTGTCCTGGTAGGATGCCCCAAAACTGACATCATATGGCTTTAGTTGCGTCGGGGTTAGCTTGAGAGCAGGCAAGCTGTTGCGCTCGAACCTGATGCTGTTGATACACGGGTCTAGGATCAGAGGGAAACGCCCTGGTTCTAGGATGGTGGCCCACTGGTCCTGCCTGTTGAAGGAGATCTCTCTATGCGATCAGGGGGGAATTTTGGATCAACAATCAGCCCGTCAGTGTTGTCCACATTAAGGCAAACTCTCTTCAAGAGTTTTCTTTCTCGTTTGGACTCGATGGAAACTTTGCCTCCAAACATGGAGTGTACCACATCGGTGGGACTGACATATTGGTGCCGCGGGTCCCTATCCTGGTCGTCATCTTCGTCTTCATGACCGTGTCTATCCTGCTTCCCGTTTTTCTTGATAGAATCTCCCTGAGCGGCTCGCTGTGTGTAGATGCTTTTGAGGACACGACATTCTTCCATCGTGTGGTTGGACTTGGGATGGAGTTGGCACGGTCCTTTCAGCGTCTTGTTGTAGTCTTCCTGGTAATCTCGCTATCCATTGGGACGCTTGACTGTGTTTACCTCATGGTCGCTGTCACGAGGTCGCTTGCCTCTGAAATCATCACAGTTGTCGCGACGCTTGTCCCACCCTTCTCTGTGGTCGCGGTTGTCACCGCAGCGAGAATTCCGGTTATCGAAGCGTCCATGACTATCATCTCGTCGGGGAGGCTTGTCGGCTCCTCTTACATCTTCTCGGATGAGTTTTTCTGCGTCGTCGGCATCGGCGTAGTTTTTGGCTGTGGCGAGGAGCTCAGCGACCGAGGTTGGTCTTTTGCGCAGTAGCTTACTCCTTAATGCTTCATGGAAGCGTAGGCCCTTGATGAAGGCTGATATGGCCTCGTCGTGAGAAATCTTTGGAATCTTAAGACGCATATCCGAGAATCGTCGGATGTAATCGTGCAAGGGCTCATTCTTCCTGTCCCTTATCCTCTCGAGATTGTATTTGTTTCCAGGCTGCTCGCAGGTAGCAATGAAATTGTCAATAAACGCTTGGCGCAGTTCCTCCCAAGAATCGAAGGAGTCCTGGGGTAGGCCGAGGAGCCATTGATGGCCAGCTTGGCCAAGGACGACTGGGAAGTAATTTGCCATGACGTGCTCGTCTTCTGTTGCTGATCGGACTGTGATCTCGTAAAGAGTGATCCAGTTTTCAGGGTTCTCCTTGCTGTCATATTTTTAAGCTTCTCGAGCTTAAAGTTGCGGGGCCAGACGACTTGGTGAAGGTGCGAGGAGAACTGTCTTAGGCCGGGGGGCCATGTGCTGTGTCGTACTCAATGCGTCGCACGTTTTTGTGCACCGCTCGTTCCGTGGCGCGCTTGTTGATGCGTTCGTGGGCATCCTTAGGAGGGATGTTGTAGCGTAGATCCCTGTCTTGGTTTACTTCCTGACCACGTCAGCGCCTCTGCTCACGGTAACCGCCCGTGTCCTGACCGCGATTGTCGCGTCCAGTGTCCTTCCTTCGATTATTGGCAGGTGAACGGCTACGACGGTGCCCACCGGATCATGGTGAGGTGCGGCTGTGATGAGTCTGCTCGGAGGTGACCTCCGTGTAGGAAACGGCTTGAACCCTTTTGAGCAGAATAGCGGTCTGTCCCATGGCCGTGATCAGATGTGCCCGTATATTGGCCTGAATGTCCTGATATTCGGGAGCATCGGGAAGGTGATCCAAGTTTGCCATGGCGACGGCCACGTTGGCGCTTGGTGTCTTGTAGACCTGTTGATTTCCGACCATGTCGAAAGCATTGTTGAGATTATGTGGGGCGAGCTGTCGGTCCTCCTCTGCTCGTCGTTGGGCTCGGTCGGCGTTGCGCTGTTCTCGTTGCTATCTTTGTTCATCAGTTTCTCCGTCAACAACTGGTTCATCATTACTGACATTGAGAACCAAATCTCCTCGTCGAGGTGGAAAGAATGGGAAGCGGGAGAAACCCGGCGGGTATGGCGGCAGATCTAAATCGTAGTCCTCGTCCTCGAGGTGTAAAACCTCAGTAGGGACAGATCCTGTACTGGAGCTTGTACTACTGGACTAGTGCGGATGGAGACCATATTGACGAAGTGATGAGCTGCTTGCCTGTTTTGGCTCGGCGACGAGCCTGCCTTTCTGAATAGGAATTGTGTATGCCGCGAGAACTGATCGGCCGCGTTACTCAAACCGTAAAGGCAATGCTGGTCTAGGGGGCTTGTCTTGAGCCTGACGGTCCGTCCCGCAGAGGTCGACGTTATCGTTAGGGACGTCTCTAGCCGTTCGTGTGTGGAGACACGAGTTGGTCGACAGGAGTCGAAAAAATTTGTTGTTGCCGCCTGATCGGACCTTCGTGAAATTGAATCCACCAGGTTGGAGGCTTCGAGGAGTTTGTGGTCGGCACGATTGAGGGCTTGAAGAAGATCCGAGTTGTCGGCCCGCTTTACCCTGTAGCGAGGGAGTGGAGGTCGCGTCCTTGGAATCGGCATGATCGGAGTCGACGCCTCCGCTGTCCCAGACTGGATCTGGGTCTCTTCCAAAGTCATGGTCGCAAGGCCGCCGCCGTGAGTTGTCCAAGTGATCTGGCCGATGGTGAAAGTGAAACCTTCAGCCACGGCCGCGGAAGCTGGGATGATGACCATCTTGTTCGTCAGAATTGCTGTACGCACACCCCCTACCTGGCGCGCCACTGTCGACGAAAGCTAGTCGGCAGTCTACCTTGGGGTGCACGGTGTGCAAGCTAGGAACTTGATGGTGACGCAAGACTCGGACAAGGTTTTTATCCAGGTTCGGCCCCCGTGTGGGCGTAATACCTACGTCTTGTGTCTGATTGTATTGCTATGGATTGTGTTGAATTGAGATGAGATGTCCTAGGGGCGTCCCTTGCCTCTCCTTATATAGTCTAGAGGGTAGTGTTATAGATCTGGAAACTAATTCTAGTCTATTACAATTGCCATAGATAGTACAATATCAATTCCTATTCTAACCGACTAGAATCCTGCTTGATCTCCACGTCTTCTTTCCTTGCGCTAAACTCCGAGCAGTCGGATCAAGCCACAAACTCATCTCGTAATGAGCCAAGCCTCCTAGCCCAAGCCTAGCCATAAGGGTATAGGGGTTTATACCCCACATGGACTGTTGACACTTCTTAACACAATTACTAAAAATAGACTTTTACACCTATCCCTAGCAACGATGTCAAAATTACTTAACATCAATTAAGCTAGGTTGTCATCCCTAACATGGTGTAGAAGTGTTGGTATTAAATCTATATGCTTTTTAACCATGTAGCATTTCCTTGGCAGCGTTTTAACCAGGAGCATTCCATGTATCATTATTTATATTTTTACAACTGGGAATGGACTTGCAATGGATAATGAGCAATGAGCACTGCATGTAATCAATGGAGACCTTAACCATGTCTTTATCTATCTCTCATGCAGGGTAAGTGATAGATGATAAATAAGAATTCATAGCCATAAGATAATCATGATAATCATCTCAATTAGAGTACTCTAAGTCTATAGCACTAGCATGGTATTAGGACAGTCTACAAGAATAAATCCTATGTATTCTAACTATATTGTCAAAGCATACATTGATTAGTACAAGTACGCCTAGCATCATCACTAGAAAAGGTTATATCTATGCATAGTGATATTAGCAAGAAAGATCATGAACAGAGCAATCACTTCCCTATAATAATGGTGCTCTACAATCCTTATAATCGGGAGAAGGAATACAAAGGACTCAATAGGACTGTCACTCCCGTGATCTACCTCAAGCTCCAGACTATAAGGGTAATCACAGATAAATACGGTCTAGGCACCTCGCCTACTTACGCATGCTGCGAGGTCTGTCAGCAAGAAGAGGAAACAACACAACACATTTTATCCGCATGCCCCCTGGCGTCTCAGCTATGGCAGAGTCTGCAGATGACACCCCCTCCTCAAAACCTTCCAAATATTCAGAATTGGGTGCCCCCTCCTTCAATCCCCACGGATGGTTCCTGAACCTTCATAGCCTTGTGCTGTTGGCAGCTATGGAAGGCCCAAAATGAGAAGGTATTCAGGAACCAAAACACATCTCTGTCCCAGCTTCTCCAAAGCTGCATCTTCTTGGCAGCGCAATGGAGCATCCGCCACCCTGTTAAAAAGAAACACTTAGCCCAAGTCTGGGAACTTGCATTCCAGGTGGCTCGACAAGGACAGGGATAGGACTCATGCTACTATTGTCATTTTTCTTTCTTTGCTGGTATCCTCTGTAAAACTCCATGCCGTTTTGGGCGCATGTGATTAATACATACCAGGTGGGGAACGCCTCCCCCCGTTTAAGTCAAAAAAAAACTTACCCATTGGCCTAATGAGTAAGTGCTATATGATTCTATACATATACATAATTCTAATCTAACTACACTAAGCATATAATCAAAGTAGACTAAGAACAATAGAACTGAGAACATAAGCAAATAGAATAAAGTCAATTCTGATATAATCAAATAGATCAAAGTCATATTCATAGTAGCAAGAATTAATATAAATATAACAAAGAGAATAAGAGTTTACCACGAATTGAAGATTGATCTGGACTCCTTCTAGATCTATTCTATGTAGCTACGCTAAAGAACTATAGAGATCTAATTGAGATGGTGCCTAATAATCCTATAGAGACAGATCCATTCGAGGGACCCCTCTCGGTCTAATTCTTCTTCTCTTGATCTTCTCAGAGAATATGAACTCTTCCTCTAGGGGGCTCAGGGTCTTTATTTATAGCCCCCTAGAAATCACCTACAGCCATTGGATCAAACCAACTTAAACGTGCGCTTAAGATTAATCCTCAAAGTCTGTGGAGGCAGGATCCGCGAGGTTCAACATCATTGGTTGTCCCCCTCGGTGGCCACCCTTGACAAAGTGGGGCGCCTGCCTCTGCCCTGTGGTAGGTGGGTCCCACCTTTCAGGTGGTGTCTTCCCGAGCCTTCTGGAGTATTCCTGAGTTGACGTTTCACGTGTGCTCTCTATGTAAATCTGACATGTGGACCTCCGTTTATTCTTATTCTAATAACCCCCTGCAGAAATAGATAAACACCAAAACTTGTTGGAATTCTGTCAGTGATAACCCCTATAGCTAAATAATATTCTAATTTTAATCCTTTCCCATGCTATGTTGATGGTTGAAAAGAGTACGTATCTACCATCAACAAACTCCCCCAAGCTTACCTTTTGCTCGTCCTTGAGCAAAGATAGACTCAGTGATGGATCAGGAGTTGCTACAATCCTTTCACTCCTCACATGTACACATGTTTTCAGAAAAGGACTCTCCTCCAATTTAGAGTTAACTATTCTGACTCAAGACTCACCCATAGTACCTTTCACCATGGAGCTTGTAGCTATCACTTAGGTCTTGGGTAGTTGAAAGACAGAACAGTTAAGTCAAACACTATATTACTCACCCTTTGATCAACTATTATTCTGGAGTTTTGCAAGATTTTCAAATAAAACTTAGAGTTTCCTTTTATGACGCTTTCCAGTCTCTCATATGTGGTATTTTTGGATCCTCTCCTAGGCAAGTGAGTATGCCTTCTCTCAGCTCTCAGAATATGTGGTACTTGTAGGACTAAGACATAGTTGCTTTCACCCTACTTCTAATTGGCTTATGTGGAGCTCATAGGTGGGAAAGACTATTCAAAACCTACTTACATGTATTCTATAGTTAAGCCGTGGATCCATAGAAACTAATTATACAATCAAGTCATATGTGCATGTGAGTGAATGAAGTGGATGATAAGGATGGAAGTGGTTATGAGGGGTGATAACTGATGGTGAATATCTAATTCTACATTTGCTCCTTGGGGAAAACATACCTCCCTAATCTAAGAATAAGGACTTGGCTATCTTTCTTTTCTTTTGCATTGGGACTTTTGTCCTCTTTCTTTCTTTTCTCATTTTTTTAGATCAGCCATCCTTTTTTAATGCACTAATAAAAGAAGTAGGGAGTATCAACTGAAATAACTGGAGCTTTATTGGATAAGTAGAATAATACATAATGGCAATTGATGAAGGAATGCGTACTCCTGGGGTAGGAGCAGCATCGGTGTGTGTTTCTAGGATAGAAACAGCACAGAGTGTAGCACATATATGTGAGTGGTACTTCCAGGAATAGAAGTAGCACATATTGAATGTGGTGGATGTAAGCGGTTGCGTACTACTGAGGATAGAAGTATCTAAGATCAATGGATGGAGAGCACATAATATTGACTTTAACTGCATGACTAGTTGCTTAGGGTCTACACAGCTTAACTATCCTCAATGCTTATAGGTTGAAATATAAGTGGAGGTTTTCCTAATCTAGCAAGCATGAGTATTTGGCTATGGTAGGAATTTAAACTCTCATCATAAAGGAACTCATCATGTAGCAATTAAAATTTTCAAAATAAATTCTCCAAAATTCTAGCATCTCTAGGAGCAAGTTTGATAGCAGCTCAAGATCTTCCCATATCACATCCATCAACTACCTATACTTAGATCAAGCAATTGCTACCCACAAGTTTCAGGTTTAGACCAAAATCTTAAGTCTAAAGAGTTGTGTCTAAAACTTAGGAGAGTACAAGCTTGAAAACTAGATAATTGCAAGGAATTATGGTAGAGCAACTATTCATGATCTTCATGTAAGAGTTTATTCTAGAGGTTTATTCTAACATATTCCTTATGATCTCTCCATAGCTAGCAAAATTAATTATGAAAGATAAAATAATTATTAGGTTTCTAAAGTTATTCATCTTTTCATCTTGTCATAATGCACTAGGAATAGATAGATAAGTAGTAAGAGATACTTAGCTCGGTAAATGGTGGTTGCTCTCCCCCAAGCTAGATGTTGACATAGTCTGCTGAGGTTGCTGATAGGCAGTGAAGGCATACTGATCCTCCTGGAGCGTCGTAGGTACTTGCTGTCAGAAACAGCTCTTGCCTAATGTGGATAGTACTCTGACAGGGGACAAGACATCCTTCTGCCTGTTAATTCTTCTTGATCCTTTGAAGCCTGTGAAGCTCAAATAGACAACAAAGCTTGTGGAACTGATTAAGCGTTAGTAATAATCCTCTAAGCTTTGGAAGTCTAGAACTTTCTTATACCCATTTATCTTGTAGTAGGATCAAAATATTTTTATGCTTTTCATATTTATGGTATGCAAACAGAGAAATAAATATGTTATTTTTATGCCTCCATAGTAAATAAGTGTGTAAGTTGTAATCACACATTAAATACATGGGGCTTAGCAATTTTCTAGATGTAATGCAAAACATATTTATTTTCTTTTATAATGCAGTAATGAAAATAAAGATGCAACTAATAATGCAATTAAGAGAAGTAAATATGCATAAAGGAAAATATAGATAAATACCAAGTTACCTCTTGGCGCGGAGTTCGGTGATTTAAGTCCTCCGAACAGGACCTTCTTGTTCGCTCACTGATTGAGAGGCGCATCGGATGGCGCCACAGGTGTTGTGTCCTATGCAGGATTTAATTTTGAATTTACCTTAGGCTTCCATACCTACTCTATAGGTGATGGCGACTTAGAGGAGAGAGTGTCTAGGATCACTATCTCTTCTTCTGCTAGTACTTTCTCCTTGACAGTGTTTTTGTCAGGGTATCGATCTTTGAATCTTGAGACCTCTCCTTCATAATCGGCCCATGCATCTACAACATTCTTCTTCTTCTTCCAGTGGCGAGTGCGTCGCCTTCTTCTTTATCTATTCTTCTTGAGATCTTCCTCAATTATATAATTGCTATTCAAATGCAGGCGTACCTTCTCTGAGGGGAATTGGAAATGGACCTTCCCGGTACCAATATATATGATGGCCTTGGTAGTGTTGAGGAACAGTCTTCCTAGGATGATGGGTGGACCACATTCTTCTCCCATGTCGACGACCAAGAAGTTAGTGGGGATGTAGTGGTCTTCAATTCTGACAGGGACGTTTTTGGCTATCCCATCCACGAAGCGAAAGGACTGGTCCACCAACTGCAGCTGTGCATAGGTGGGTTCCATTGCATAGTACCATATAGAAATTCATAGGTTACCTTGGTCATGATGTTGACACCTGATCTAGTGTCACAAACAGTGTTGTAGAAGTAGCATCTGTTGATGAAGCATAGAATAGTCGGGACACCTGGGTCATCCTTCCTGGTCACATGTGGACACTTAAGCAGGTGGTCATACACCATATAGATCGCAATGACCACCTGTGCTGTCTCAGTCTTCTGGGCCTTCTGTTTGCCCTTGTTCTTAGTCTTAGCCTTGTTCTGGGTGTTACTCTTGTTTCTACCACCGACTCTCTCCTTTTGAGCAAGGGTTGACAATGTCTTGTTCTTGAAAGAAAAGGCTTCCTTGTTGCCCTTGATGTTGAAAGTGATCTTGGCTTTGCTATCATAGATGATAGCTGTGGCAGTGTTCAAGAATGGTCGTCCCAAAATGATAGGCAACCTCTCATCGGTGCCTGTGTTAACAACTGTGAAGTATGTAGGCATGTACGAGTTGCCTCTTCCATGATTCCCATGGGGTAGCAGAGTGACTGATCTACAAGCTGCAAACACATAGTTGTGCATGATAAAGGATAATTGAAAAGTTTCTTATATATCACCTTCGGCATGATGTTGTTGCTGGCACTGAAGTCACAGATTGCCTTGTCAAAGTTTGCACTTCCAGTGGAGATCGAGATAACCAGTCTCCCAGGATCACCTTTCTTGGTTGGTAGAGATGAGTCCAACCATGTTCCTTTTGGAGGGTCACTCCAGTAACGTCCTGCATTAAAGATGTCTACAAGGTTTGCAGTTACTAATTCCCCTGGTTGTCCAGGAATCTTACCTTGATCATTGGCGGCAGCACAAGGAGCAAGATGTTGTAACTGAGATTCTAGCATCTTATTGAAGCTAAGCTGATTCTTGATAGCATTTGAAAAACTTTCCATTCTAATATTAATTGATTCGAAAGTTTTATCATTAGATGCTAGATTCTTAGATAGGTTATCCATTAGCTTACCTTGATTAAGCACTAACTCTCTTAAAGGTGGTTGATTAGTGTTATTGTAGGAATTATTACCTTGGTAATTACCTAAGTAGTTACCTGAGTAGTTAGGCCGCTATTGCTGGTTCTAGCCTTGATTTTGCTAAGGACGGTTGTAGTAGTAGTTGTTGTTGATGTAGTTCACGTCCTCCCTCAACTCTAGGAAATTGGTACCTATATGCCCAATTTTTCCACACTCTTCACAAGTCATGCTGAATCATGAATGTGCATCACTTCCTTCTTCTCAGCCTCTTCATTAGCAGGTCCATCTTGGCAGCTAGCATGTCTACCTCCTTGAGCTAGTGCATTCCTCCACCTCTCTTACGGGTCTGAGTTATTTCTTCACTCCAACATTGATTGGAGGCCATCTTTTCCACAAGAGTAGTGGCTTGAGAGATAGTAAGTGATAAGAATGCTCCTCCAACGGCAGCATCCATGGTTTCATGAGTGTTGTTGCTGAGCCCATGATAAAATGTCTGCATGAGTAGCCAATTCTCCATTCCATGATGAGGACACTCGAGTATGTAGTCTTGAAAGCGCTCCCAAGCTTCTAGGACTGTCTCATCATGTTGTTGCTGAAAGCTCGATATCTTCCCATGCAGAGCATTAGTCTTGCCTGTGTGAAAGAACTTCACTAGGAAATTGGTGGAACATAGTGCCCACGTAGTATTCTTCTCCCTGTTGGCGTAGAACCACTGTTTGCTTTCCCCAAGAGTGAGAATGGGAAAAGGCAAAGTAGTATAGCATCTCTGGGGACATCCTTCATAGTGAAAGTGCTACAGATCTCTATAAAGTGTTGGAGATGAGCACTAGCATCTTCATGGGCCTTCCCGCAGAATTGGCTTGCTTGCATCATGTTGATTCGCTAGCTTGAGCTCAAATGATCCATTAATGTCCATAGCTGGCCTAGTATGGATGTTGGCCGTAGTGGAAGCTGAGAACTCACAAAGTTACTTGTCAGCCATGATGTCAATCTTTGGTGTCAAACTTTGAGTAGGTTGATCTTCTAACTCAGGAGGATTAGCAAGCTGAGATGTTGATGATATTGATTCATTCCTTCTGAACTGGGCTTTCATCTTCCTAATCAATAACTCTAGATTATCAATGAAATTATCTGGGAGATCAAACCTGTTCATACATTACCCTGCATATGATAAAAATAGACAAAACTACAAGGGTAAAGCTGCATGAGTGAGATGGGTGGATGGTGCTCAATCCATGAGTGGATGCAATGATGCTCATTATCCTTTGATGCTTTCACCTTCCCTGGCAACGGCGCAAAAAATGCTTGTTGACACTTCTTAACACAATTACTAAAAATAGAATTTTAAACCTGTCCCTAGCAACGGCGTCAAAGTTACTTAACATCACTTAAGCTTGGTTGTCATCACTAACATGATGTAGAAGTGCTGATATTAAATCTATATGCTTTTCCAGGAATGAAATAACTAAATAAATAAAGATCCACAAGCGCAGCAAAAATACCGATGTAGCATTTCAACTAGGAGTATTCTAAGTATTGTTATTTATATTTTTACCACTGGGAAGGGACTTGCAATGGATAATGGGCAATGAGGACTGCATGTAATCAATGGAGACCTTAACCAGGTCTTTATCTATCTCTCATGCAGGGTAAGTGTCACATAAGATAAATATACAGATATGAATAATAAGTGACAGATGATAAATAAGAATTCATAGCCATAAGATAAATATGATAATCATCTCAATTAGAGTACTCTAAGTCTATAGCACTAGCATGGTATTAGGACAGTCTACAAGAATAAATCCTAAGTATTCTAACTATACTGTCAAAGCATACATTGATTAGTGCAAGTACACCTAGCATCATCACTAGAAAAGGTTATATCTATGCATAGTGATA
>Ga0182004_10000440_pt1 | contig 24819 bp, 16 predicted proteins | sample Sormic07211540_1_FD_120479 | JGI IMG/M metagenome (GOLD analysis project Ga0182004, IMG submission 120479) | Endophyte microbial communities from Sorghum bicolor roots, Mead, Nebraska, USA - 072115-40_1 MetaG | ecosystem: Host-associated > Plants > Roots > Unclassified | place: USA: Nebraska...
GAGCAGATGCAGTTATCACCGATAAATGTCCATGGATGGAGACACGACGGCGGTGGCGCTGGTGCCCAGCAAAGCAAGTTGCCACAACTGCGACAGGCCACGGGATCGCAGGCTCGCAGCGTCCATGGTCGCGCACATGGGGCGTCCGGTGGCCCGTGTGAAGATGGTGAGGTCTCCCTCTCACCAACGATCCACGCCTGGTTTTACCATCTTCGTTCGCTCCGCTCTCTGCTGCGGACGAGGTCACGAGGACGATCAACTGGACTGGTAAACTGGAAGCAGCTGCTGCTGCACAAAAATCGTCGCTTCTCCAGATCCGGTAACGACGACACGTACTGCAGTGTGCGTAACAGAGCGAGTCTAGGGCCATGATTGCCTCGCGAAGTCGCCCCTATGTTTGAGTTTGACTAAAGCAAGACCTACTTGTGCTTATAGCAGACTTGAGGTCGTACCAACGACCAACGAGCACATCGACAACAGAGAAGACGCCATGAGCAAGGAGAAGAGAAGGAGAACTTCTAGAGGAGTACCCTCCTGTCTCCTGTCCTGTCCTGGCATCTTCAATCTTCAATTGGCTGTATAAAAGTCAGGCAAACTGCACGGCAGAGTCCAGTAGTCCACGGACGGGACCAACTACCCGTGATCCACATCCACTGCCTCGCCAGCGTTCAGCAGAGGCCAGAGGCGCACGCGTGGATAGGAGTCGGCCCCACACGGTGTCCGTCACGGCGGCAACCGGAGACCACGGGTGCACAGTCAAAAGCGCCGGGCGAGCCGAGGTGGCGCCCGCGCGACGCGGCTCGGTCTCGCGCCACCAGAAACAGGAGGTGGGGAGAGGCTACCGAGCGGCGGAACAGAGGAAGTCGTCAGGTCAACGTAGCCCCGGCCAGCAGCCAGTCAACCCATGCCTCCCTCCTGTTCCGTCCCCGTTGTGTTTTTGTTACCACGCATACATTTTGACCACGGACCCGGACGCCGGCACGCTCGCCCCCCTTTTCCTTCCTGCCCCCGTCTGGCCGTCTCCCTCTCCGGCTCTCCCTGCCCAGTCCCCACTCCGCAGCTCCGTTCACACCGGTGATGGAGCGCTGCAGCAGCGCTTTGCTTGTACCACTAGTCATAGTCAACTGCTCTTTTTTTACCTCGCCCTCGCCGCGGGAACGGAGACTCGGCGTTTTTTAAGCTACTACTAGTGGCCCGGTCGTTTTTGCTGCCTCTTTGCGAAGCGAGCGCGTCATAACTTCCAAGAACTGGGGGCGCCGGGAGGTAGCAACAAGAGGAAGGAGACGACGACGACGCGGCCTTCGGCTGGGAGTGGGAGGGGACAAAGGGGCGTAGACGACGAGGAGGAAGCGTCCAGGGGGACCCTGCCCTGTTCGAAAGGTGAGTGGAGTTCTTGGCTGCCTTCTCTGTTCTCCCTCTCTCTCTGCCTTTTCAACTGAGGTTCTTCTCACCGGTAGCTTTGATCCAGTTGGTGAATTCAGCTTCGGCATGAGGAGTTTGCACCGCAGGGTAGCTCTGCTACAGTGTTATTATCCCCGTTTTTTTTTGTAAGGCGACTTTCAGGATTTCTCGGAGCCGAATGTACGAGTAGGATGATCCGGGTGCTCGGTTTCCTTCATTGTTTTCATGTTCTGTCTTGGAATTGAGATCCTGCTCTGACTTTTGCGGGTGCTTTGTGCTACCTACCAGCCAATCATGGCAGATAGTTCTAGTTGTTTTTTTTTTTTCTGAAAGAGAGGCCTTTTTGCGGTATCTGTAACGGCACCGAAATCGGTACGAGTCTTTTCTAGAAGCGTTAGTTCTAGTTCGACATTATTTAGGTCTTTGTTCAAGTAGTAGATTGAGTCGTGGGAGGCTGAGTTCTGGTGGGAGCTGACAGCTGAGGATATTTGACGGCCTCATGATTCATGAACAAGCCAGAGGAGTTAGGAATAATTAGTAGTAGCTTTTGACGAGTAAATTGAGAGATAGCCAGCTTTTCGATTTGTTGTTTTCCGGTTAATGAAATTCTTGCGGTTCCTGCTTTTGTTTTCACAAGTAGAGCAGAACGGCTAATCGCCTACCCGTTTCAATTTAAGTGCAAACGAAGTACCTAGTACATATGCAGCACTATTGTCCTAGGTTTTTTTTTTAATCTTTCTTGGCAAGAAGCTAGTCTCAATTGCTCGGTGGATTGTTAACGGATATCAACTGCTGGTCTGCTCTGTTGGTGAGATTCTGATCATTCGTTTCCCACTTTTGCAGGCTGGCAGCTGCTGGTGTCTTCTGCTATTACTATCTGAAGTTCTGAACTTGGAAGATATTCTTCTCAGCCTTAGAAACTTTGGTGCTAACTAGACCCCAGCCTCGTATTGTGAGCTGTGGGTGATGTTCTGGTACCTTGATGGCAAACACAGAAGGTTTTCGCCTTGTGAGATGCCCAAAGTGTCTGAACATTCTCCCAGAACCGCCCAAAGTTACAGTCTACAAGTGCGGCGGATGCGGCACCACCCTTCGAGGTAATTAATTTTGATAATTCGCTGAGAAAGTTTATCATTCGTTTGCTCATAATTTCTGAAGTGTCCCTTCTTACGCTTTTGCAGCTAAAATCCGTGCCAGCAATGGCCAACATGTGGCTGCAAAACAAGTCCGCCAGGACTCCGACAGTTATTCGGTTGCAACCGCCGTGAGCAATGGGGTGCCTCCTCAAAACAAAGACCAAGGCTCCATTGGTGCTGTCACAGAGAATTTTTCCTTCAATGCTGACGCTCCAAGCACCGAGCATGACAGCAATGGAACAAGGAGCAGTGAAAATGGTGATGATATGCTGGCTGGGCAGAATGCTGTGGTGGTTGAGGATACTGAGAACAAGGACAATCGCAATTTCGAAGACCAGGATAGCAGTTCAAGGATGGAAGGTCCTGCTGATCAAACACGCCTGAATGCAAATGGCATGTATTTAAATTCCGGTGAAACAGAAAACCACACCGTTGAACAACCTATGGAGAATTCAGAGACTTACCGAGTAAGTGGACATGATGATACTGAATGCCACTTGAACCCCTCTGAAAACAAACCGATTTCTTCTGAGATAAGCAAAGCAGCCGTCAGTATGCAAGATCCTGAGCAGAAGGAAGCAGGCGAATCCGAACATGCGGCAAACAAGAAGAGTTATCTTGTGAGGGTGCTGTCTCGGTCTTGTGATCTTCGGTCATCAATAAACTCGATTGATTTCCACTCTGCACGGACTTCGCTTCAATCCAAAAGCTTCAGGGCTAGTGAGCCCCTTCAGTCGAAGATCATGAACACAATGGATGAACTGAAGGGTGACCTTTCTGAATTGTTCAATAAACCTGCTGCAGACTGCAAGCCAAAGGCACACAACCCTCCACGCCCTTCCAAACAAGATGGCCACATGACTCGTGCAGCCACCACAACCAGCGCACCTCTTGCAGCATACCATCCTGCTGCCAAGTATTCTGGCTATGTGTCTCGCCTAAGCAGGTCTGGCCAGGTTCCTCTTCCTCCTCGTGGACTGCCGTCGCTGAGATATCGCCGGCACAGGGTTTATTCATTCCATCATCACAGCATGCAAACGGAAATGAGACCTTGCCGTCATGAGTGCTGCCATAGCTGCCAGCCACCCTGCTACAGATCCTGCAACCAAGAATCTTCAGCGATGCACAGGCCACCGATCATGGAGATCAGGCGTCGTCCTCCTCCCAGAAATCACTGCCTGCCAGTGCTACGTGGCGCTCCGTTCGTCATCTGCTCCAACTGCGTCAGTCTGGTCCAGCTGCCCACCGACTTCGCCGTCCCTAGCAGAGGGACACGCCGGGTGCAGTGCGGCTCCTGCTCCGAAGTCCTCTCCTACTCCTACAGGGACCCCGCCAGGAAGAGGCTGCAGTCACCATTTGGGGGCGATGAGTACAGCACTGATGAGTACGAGATTCACCACCAGGCTGCCGCTGCCGGCGGCGGCTTCGAGCAAGCAGATCCGGTGTCCTACTCCGAAGAGTACGGGCTCTCGTTCGGCGTCAGCCACTCGACTAGCACCGAGGACGGGCAGCCGCTGTACGTGTCGAGGAACTCGTCCTTCAACACCGTCGACGAAAGGATGATGGGCAAAGACGGCAAGCTTCACCGGCTTATGGGGTACTCGTCGGCGAGCGAGCTGCTGCGGCGGCATTCGCCCGACCTGTTCGAGAGCTTCGACAGGCGCACGCCCACCATCGAAAGAACGCACGTCGTCGACAGGAAGGGTAAAGGCGTCTGCGTGGCAGAAAACGATGCCGGCGAGCGAGACGGTGGTGCGGTGGTGAAGAGATCGAAGGCGAGGAGTGGTGGCTTGCCGCTCCATGGGATCCTGAAGAAGGGGATCCATGGCCTGGAATCACTCAAGCTCAGGTCGTAGCTCATGATCTTCGTTAGGCGGTGGCGAGGCTCAGGCGATCGAGTTTAGGAGAGAGTAGCATACACGACAGGTTTAGAGTTTAGTGGTTGGCGTTCTGAGGTGTGCTTACTGCTTAGTTGCTAGCTTGTGTGTGAGTTTGTTTGCAATCCATCTGTGTGTGGAGTTGGTTGATTTGCAAATTTTGTGTGATCTTCGATGTGTGTAAGGTTTGCACGCCACACATGCTCGATGCTGTGGATGTGCATATATTTGATTGGTGATTTGTGCGCGATTAATTCATCATCGATTCATCGGTTTGGCTCGATCCGACACTGGGTTGCTGCGTTTGGCTTATCGAGAATTGTGACACGGAGAACGGTGGAGTGTAGACGAATCCTTGTTGAGATTGCAACGTTATTAGGGGCACCACCGATGAAGGTTAACACTCTTTGTGGTTCTAATATAAATAAAGTAATCCACAAATACTAAAAAATATTGAGACTATTATTCACATAATGCAAACTATCATATTGTGGATTGTAAAGAAACTTTTTTTTTCATCATGCTTCACCTTTATTTCCTTCCCCTCTTCTTTTTTAACATGGACCCCTTTCTCTCTCCGTAAACATATGTAACTTCTGCAAACCACTATGACATTTACTTTTTTTTAATCTCATCCTATATGGCACTTAGGGCTACTAGTAAAAATGCAACATTGGTAAAGACCTCAGTCTCACCAATCATTGGTGCCACCAATAGATGTCCATGTGCCGGACAGGCTCAACGGGTGACACGATGCACGATCCAATTAAGCGTGACACAAATATAGAATGGGCATGATTTACACCGACCGTAGGATATAGTTCGATGGCTAGTGTCGTGCTCGCGTCATAACATCGTTCCATAGTGTCGGCATAAGTACGCTTTATTTAATCAACTGCCTGTTAATATCCAAACCCTAGGTATATATCCATCTTGTTCTTACTTAGCCGTTACCTCCACTCCCTACCCAACTGCCTCTAGCACTCTACTCTGCCCCCTCCTAAATTTAGTCCGCTAGGTCGATCGCCCCATGCGATTCCTCATCTATCCGCTTGTCTTGTGACTTTGAGTCTGTGCCATCTCCCTCTTTGTTCCACTCCATGTCTTTCTCGTCTACCCCCTGTGACCCCTCTGACTCCGATAATACCCTTCCCCTTGCCCATAGATGCGAGTACGAAACATGCACTATTGATAAAGACCCATCGAGATTTTCTTTGGATTTGTGATTAAATTTTTGACAATTTGATGGATACGTGATACTTGGTTGATTTGTGAAGACATGAACTTATGTTTTTGTTATTTTTTCTTTTCCCATGATGTGACACTGAGCTGGCACGACCCACTAGGGCTATAGGATTCACTAAGCCAACATGGCACGGTTAATTGCACTTTAGTATCATGTCTAGGTCTTGGGTTGAGCCCGTGGATAGCATGACACGACATAAGCTTAAATAGGCTCATGTTGAGGTCATGTCGTCCATTTAGCCATTGAAATGATCAAGATGTCTAAAATTCGTGCAAAATTGGAGCCTACCATTTAGCCTATTTCACTATATTGCCTAAGCATGTGTTTCTAGCCTACAGCACAAGGTTTTGCAAACTAGTTCTAACCCTAATCTAGCATGACAATTCTAGTAATATAAATACATAAAAGTAATTGCTCAAACACGGATGGGACCTAACATGTGCGGCATGTGTGTGTGTACATGCGTGGGGCACCTCACGAGTTATAAAGGGTCGAGTCGGACAATCCAGCACAACAATGTCAAATACTTCCTCAGGACACCTATCACTAGATAGAGACACAGCCAGATTTTTCAATTTCTCCTAGTAGTGTGGGGTTCTCCTAGTGTTTTAGCATTTAAAATTTAGTATAAACTTTTCCTAGTAAATACCTCCTAGTGAGGATTCCCTAGTGTTTTGACTAGTGGTAGTGTTTTATTACTAACTAAAAACACTAGGAGAACTCCACCATTTTGGTAGTGAGAGGTTGGTCAACAGAGCTCATGTGCATCGTATGGACTATTTATAATGTGTTCATAGACAGTATGTTAGGAAAACTAGGGGCTCTCTAACTAGGGGCCTTTTGATTAGGCCAGTTAAGATTAGTATTAGTACAATATCTTAGCCTTCTTATGAACTCCAAGGGGTTTAATGGTTCCGTCATTGTGCATTCTTTTGGGTTCTTAGCCTTCTAGTGTAGATGATCCTCATTTATGGTTTCAAAAGCGATCCACTTGAGTCATGTTCGAGCACCTAACTCCAGTACTAACTTCATGGCTGAGAGGACTCACGATGGAGATTTGCAATTGGGATGACTTGGGACTTGAAATTTGCTACGAACATGACAAGGCAAGGTTGAGCATACTTGAAGTCAGGGTAGGTGAAACACTTGCAAGGGAAGCAACAACTCAAGGTGAAGTCAATGGTATATAGGAGAGGACAACATGTTTGTACATTTCATAGCAAAAGGAAGAATCATGGATTGGATGATCAAGATTTCAAAAAAAAAAGGTTACAACCAAGATATCCAAGGATGACAATATGTTGGAGTTTGAGCTTCTTGGGTTAACTTGACAAAGAAGGAAGGTTTGGGTTTGAGTTAACAAAAGTTTTTGAAAAGGATGGATTTTTTAGGGTCGTCACAACCTATCTCCTCCCTGACGTTGCCATTCTTGACATGGATGCCGCCGACGCGGTCGGGGCAAGAGGAGAAGGTAAAGAGCAGAGAAGGAGACAAAGATAAAAACAAGGATGAGAGCCTCAGGCACAAATACTCCCTCTATCTCTCAAAACTTCAATTCTTAGAATTCATGTCAGTCAAACATTTTCAAATTTAATCAACTTTATAGAAAATAGCATCAATATCTATAGCATAAAATAAGTATCTTATGAATAAATAAATTTAATAATATTAATTTAATACTATAAATCTTAACGTTTTTTCTAGAAATTTGGTCAAAGTTTTAAAATTTTAACTTAGGACAACTATAAAAGTTAAAGCTTTCAGAAACAGAAAGAGTAAAAATCCACATGTCATCTTTATCTCTATCTCTATCTCTTCTGACTTCTCTCTTCTTCTCATCTCTTCTCTAATAAAACTAAAAAGCGGCAAATGTCCATATCTACTCGGCATGACCAACAGAGCTTATCATGAACTTTTCATCCCACCATACCATATGCCACTACCCAGATTTCCCCACCCTGCCATATGCCACTCGTGGGACAATTTTCCCATACCCCACACCATTGCCACTCCCCGACAATCACATCCATACAGGATGTTTCCCTTTGGCTCCACCCACACCTCTATTTTTCGAGTCGGATTTTCCTTCCATGTTATATTTTTTCTTTCCACCAAATTTTAGATTAGTAGTTACTCAATCCATTCTAAATTCTAAAATATTTGACTTTTTTACATCAAATTTGACAATTCGTCTTATTCAAAAGTTACTCTACTCAAGCATAAATATTTTGAGGGCGCAGCTTACACCAGAACCTTCTCACTTTTAAACAATCACAGGCCACCACAAGGCAGCATTAAAGCATCATCAAAACATAAACTTTGTACCCATGTTAATATTCGTTTTGCATAACTCACCATCTCCTGAGCGGAAATTGTCTGTACATGGGTTGCTGGCTATGCTTCCAAACCCTTATGGGAGCCACAGATCCATATGGGAATCTGGTTTGGTTTACTCATCAGATTTCCAGACAACCGATCCTGCTCCCATATCTTTGATGCAGATCATAAAATACATACCTATGGCTTCAGCATTCTTAAGCACTCCCATACATTGTAATTTCTGAAAACACAATGAATCCCAAAGTCCCCTTCAGCAGGGCAACTATACTCTGAAATAATTTTCAACAGTTTGTGCTTTGGAGCATAACACCTATTGCAACATTTCCACGCTCTAATTTGCAATTAAATGTTTTCCACGCACACAAAAAACCCCTCCTAATTAAATGTTTTGAAAAAAAAGAGTGCTTGTACTCTGTTACTTAATAAGGGCATGGATATTCTCATTGATTTTGGTTAGTTTTCTAAGCTTGCTATGGACAGATATTGTGATATACCAATTTTTTTTTTCTGTAGTACTCTAGTGTGTGCCTCTTGGTTCTTCAGATTTATTATGCATTTGTCCGTGCCGTCCAAAGTATTGTTTATGCCTACTGTGAAAAAAAAAGGTCGATCATTAGTTGATAGATGTTTTTTTTTTCTTTTGGTACAGTCGCTTTCGATCTGGAAGAAAATTTGGCTGAGGTAGCAGCAAAGGTACACAAATCAGGGAAATATATCAGTGATCATGACAAACAAGTCGTAGTTGCAGTCTGTGGCTACCTTTCAGATGTTCGTGAAAAGAAACATCAGTGTCTGCGGTTTCTCAAGCGTAACGGTTCAAAAGAAGAGTAGTTACCGAGAGTTGGGGAGGCTATGATGATGAAGTGACCTCATGGTTAACCTCTCTGTCAAAGAAGTTAAACAGTTGATGATCTGCAGCACGTTGTGCCGTGTCAAATGAGAGATGGTGAAGGTCGAGTAATTACATTTGCATGCAAGTTTGCAACACATACACACCCATTCGACACACAGTTCACATTAATTTACAAGCTAGCTGCTACTGCTGCTGTTCGTTACACGCTCTTTTTTCAGCCGCGGTGGCACTGGCACCAGTAGTCGCGCCACCAGGGCCGCTCTCGCTTCCGCCGCTGCCGCCGTCGCCGTCGCTTCGCTGCTTGAGTTCCCGGAACACCCGCGAGCTCTCCTCGAAGATGTGCGCGCGGCGGTCGTAGTCGGTGGGCCGGCGCCCCTCGTCGTCCCCCGTGATGGCCGCCTCCTCCAGCACCTCCAGCTCCTCAGGCGCCAGCAGCCCGGCCTCCTGATCCGCCTGCAGATCGACCGCCGGCGCCGCTCCGTCCTTGCGCGCCTCAACGGGCTCCGTCGGCCCGGCTCCGCACGACGTGCGGGCGGTTCGCGGGCGCCGCGCGGGAGCCACGCACACGCACCAGGCGCAGCCGCGGCTCGTCGTCGTGGCCCGCCGGACCTGCAGGCACGTCGTGGCCGTGCCCGCCCGCGCGCGCGGCACCTCCGGCCGCGCGGGGGCCAAGCGCAAGCGGCAAACGGGTTGCATGTCTCGGGACTCGGGCAACGTCTTTGGGTTCGGATTTTGGGTGGGCAGGGAGATCCTGGCCGGTGGCATGCTGCGGCTTTATCCGTGGCCCGTGGCGCGTGCGCGTGCGCGGGAATGGGGATCGCCGAACGCGAAGACCCGGGCGCCTCGCACGCGTACGCGTGGCGGGGCCGCGCGACGCGTGGGGCGGCCACGCATTGGGTTGGTAGGGTCGATGGGCAGAGGTGGCTGCGTGCGTGGGGGCGGACGTGGTGGCTCTACGGAGGCTGGACGCCAAGCGTGGGCGGCGGGAGGGAGCGTTGCGTTGTCGATGGGGTCGCCACGTCGCCACGGAAGGATCGTGACCTGAACGCTGGCTACAGTGGGGAGCATGACACGGGTGACCGCGCGCCAGTTCTGCACTTCGGCCGATCTGCAGACGCACGATACGATATATCCACTTGCTGCCGCCCCACATCTTTGTTTTGGCTTAATGCTTAATGTAAATGTACTCCTGTAACGACCCACATTTTTAATAGATAATTAACCTTAATTACATCAGCTCCCTTAATTACATCAGTAAGATAATTGTGATACACTTTGGCAACAAAATGCACAGATCATATACTAATTCTTGGAATTTTCTTTACATGGTTAAGCCAACTAGCCTCTCAGGTTACCACACGCACACACTCTCACCATTCTTTACTTTTTCTAGTACACACCACTCTGGCAACTATTTCACCCACTCTTGTACTAGTTTATGCAACAGTGAGTTGTCATGTCTTTCTAGAAGTCATTCAACCAATCAAATGGCAGCAACTGGAGAACACCACTACACAGACCTTGATCAAGCTGGGAGATGTGAGGGTAAATATCTCCGAGAGGTTGGAAATGAGTACTAGTACAAGAACCAGGAGTGAAAGTGAGAGGAGCATTCCCCATCATAGTAGCAAACTAGTTCTTCAGTCTTGACTCAAAGTTGCAGCCTACCAAGGACACCTAGCCCAATCCTTAACTGAGAAAAATCACCAACCTTCCACATCAGAAAAATGGTGACTTGAGCACCCATGCAAAGTGACAGGGGTTGAGAGAAAAGAAAGTCAAGAGAAGTGGCTAGGTGAGGATCAACCAAGTAAAAGAAGAAGAAGAAGTAGTGTTAGCCAAGATCTGCAAACAGAAGGAGTGCTTGTGGGGAAGCACAAGCCTAAGCCTCAAGCTGAAATCTCAAAGATTAAGGAAGCGAGCAAAATCAGTTGCAGAATCATCTAGCGAACCAAACTGAGCCCGAGTTGGATCTTAACAACTCAGGCAAGAATTCCTTGATCATTCTCTCCTTAAGTTTTTATACAAAGTTTGTGAAAATAAAAATAACTTGCATTAAATATTATTTTCTGGGATGGATGATATGTGAACTTGATGACATGGGGTTAGCTGATGGAGCAGCTAATTTCCCTATTGTTATTGGGATGGAAAAGTTTGGTATGGCTAATAACCAACTCTCACTTGTGTTATTGGGTCGTATAAATTCGTGTGAACCATGAATTCGTTTGGGACGGGCCGATTCTATTACCCATGGAGTTGTTGTATAATCCCTATGGTAAGTGAGGAGAAGGTTGGATGATGAAATCCCCAATCATGTGTCGATGAAGTACACCGAGACGCCTATATTAGCGCATGTGGATAGATGGATGTATAATTATACAACATGAGGAAAGTTCGGTATCTTGACCATGAGTCGCACCAAAGGAAGTGCGATGGAAAATTGGTCATGATAATTATGGCTAAAGTGATACAAACCTACACAGGGTTAAATCATGAATTCATGTCATGTCTCTTGGATTAGAGGCTACGGGAACCTATGGGTGGCTCTTTCTCAAGATACAAGTGATAGTAGTGTTTGTAAATTAAATTTGACTTTTTCTACAAATGTTGTTTGGACAGTAAAATGATATATTATTGATCATTTGGGATGACTAGATCCATTGCATTTATTTGATATTATATACTTGGTGAGTACGTCGTACTCACTCTTGTTAACTCTCCCTCTTCAGAGGATCTACAAGAGTGTGCTCAAGGGTCTTTAGATGATGGTTATGCCCATGTAGATTGGGATGACTATGAAGAAGCTAGTCGAGTTGCTGCCACCTCTTATGGAGAATGGGATGAATAAATAATCCCCTTAGTTCAGATATGTGTATCAAGGGCGATATGTCTTGGTCGCTCATCTAGTAATGTAGTTTGGACTTCTATATGACGAGCTTGTAATAATACATGCCAACTTTATTATGGTTTATTATTCAACAAATCTTGTATCTGTTGGGTGATAAATCATAGGCCAGGGTTATTATTTAAAGTGTTAATGACCCGGGTCATCACAACTCCCATTGCTGAACACGCACGCACGAACGTCGTGTGGCTTAATCGCGCGGCAATCAGATTTTCTAGTGCTAGACTCAAGGATCATCACTTGATGCGGCATTTGTCAGGAACTTTGAGGCCAAATTTTCAGCGAGCCGAACAAGGCTTGCATTCTAATAACTTCTTTTTTAGAAAGAGAGGGGGCAATGCATTATTTGTGTGTTGGAGATGCTCAAACACTCTCAAGGATTAGAGTATTTAGAACAGACAAATGCACAACTATGTGAGAAAAAAAGAGTTCGTTCTAGGTAGTTTGGGCCCCGTTTAATTCCCACCAAAACACTTTTCACCTACATCAAATATTTGGACACATACATATGACATTAAATATAAATTAAAAAATAACTAATTACGTAGTTTGTATTGCGAGACAACTTTGTTAAGTCTAATTAATTTATAATTAAACACTAATTACTATAATTATAATTATGCTACAATACTTAAAAACTTTCCTTTGCGCCAACTAAAGAAGCCTCGACAGGAACATATATGTTGACGAAGCAATGCCGCGGGCCCGAGCAAAAGAAGAAAGGCCATTCATGCATGGCCAAGCTCAAGCAAATGGTCCCAACCGTGAGGCGAACCTAACGAAGCGACTACAACGCGAGGCGAAAAAGTTCACGGATCCACGTCGGCGGACGTGCACGGCCGGCCGCACGGGTTCCCCGGATCTTCTGAGAGACTGTTGTGTGCAGGTCGCCTTTTGCCCTCCAGGTACTGTACACGTTTACAGCAGTCATAAGAAGTTGAGGCCTTGAGGAGTGGAGCCTCTCCTCCGCATGTGAATTTTCTATAAAAAAGAGCTTCAGCCGCTCACCATGGATTACAATTTACAAACCATACACCACATGCGGCTGTGAGCGCATGAAATTTGTCTTCCAGGTCGCTGCACGCACGACGATTCGGAACCACGCATAATACGGAGACGGTATCCCTGGTCTACTGGGTTCCTTGGCAGCAGTGGATGACCTGACCTGGATCCCCTACTACAACCCCGTATTATTGGCTGCCAGCGCTTCACTTGTCAATTACTGTATACTGCGATCGAGTTAAACTTTCAAAAAACATTAAATTTTTGAGAAAAAAAAAAGAAAGGCCTAGTAGTTTGGCCGGCCGGGGAAGACGACGGTGTTGGGTTCCACGGAGATGGCACTTGTGTGCGACTTGATTTCCGAACGGACCAAGAAAAGCCCGAAAACCTGTCTTCACGTCGCCTCCTCCCGTGGAAACACGCCACAAAACATGCATTTATTTATTTATCGCGCTTAATTATACCGCAATAATGGAAAGGGAAAGAAAACCTTTCGATTGTGAGAGGGATATATATGACTAATAAACATGCCCCCTAGTCTGATATGAAAACTGAGAAATGCTCCTGTTTTTGTTTGGTAGACTTCGGCTTTTCTATTTTGTTTTTTCAACTTTTTTAATTACAAGAACTCAAATGTATTGTGTTTTTATGTATGGAATAACAATAAAATGTATTTGGCGCCATCATTAAGTACGGTTACTTGTTTAGTCATGGTGGTTACAAAACGGTCTACTACTCTATTCATTTTAATTTTTGAGTGTTTTGATTTTTTAGATATATAGTTTTTTATTTATTTAAAAATAATGTATATTTAGATGCATAACAAAAGCTATATAATTCCTCCAATCCCAACGTCTAACAGAAGCTATATACGCGGAAGAGTAAGACTTAAAGTATGAGTTTAATGTTCTACACATGTCTTATCATTAATATAGATATTTCTTTGTTGATGGGTAGTAACATGTTTGTCGACAATGAAACGTCTATATAATTCCTTCAATCCCAATATCTAACAAATATAAGCATGCCTTCTCTCTCGGACAATATTACTTACACACCCATTTCTATGAAGGTGTCTAGCTAATTTCCTCATACTTATTAGGTAAAGAAAAAACTCTGATACTAGACACACACATAGTAAGTATCATACTAAACACGCATGTACAAAAGTCACTTGACCCTGACAGAATGTGCTACCATGAGACATGTCATGTATATATTTGTAAACTTTCACATACTCCATTGCCAAACATAAGCTATGTGTTCATTTCCCAAAAAATGATGGAAATTGTGCAATGTTTTTCTCAGGGAAAGCTCAACTCCCATTCTAACCGATCTCATGAGTTGCTTCATGGCGCTGCACAAGAATTTGAAGACTACCAAAAATATCCCTCCAAAACGGGAGGCGGTTTCTTCTCTTTTAGCTCGAGACGAGAGAGGTCGAAAGGGTTTGTTGGGCAGGGCAGCACAGCAACTCGGAGATTTTGAACTGCCACACCTGAACTGAACTCGTCACAACCACAAGCAGCTCAAGACAAGTTTCGTTCCACCGATAACCCCCGCAACGCCATTGGGCGAAACTGGGGAAAGGCCCCCAAAGGTCCAAACAGTACAACGCAGCGCCGCAACAAATCACACGCACGCACACGTCGAATCAGGTGAATAATTCGCGCTCCTCCACCCGTCCCGCACCGCACCTCCTCCCTCCCTCCCTCCGTCCCCGTCCCCGATCTCGCTCGCGAACGCGGAAAAAAAGAAAGAAAAGAAAAGAAAGAGCGAGAAGAAAAAGGAAAAAACAAAAAAACTTCATCTCGTCTCACCCCACACACCGCACCTCCGCCGCCTGGCGTCGTCTCCGCGTCTCCCCTCGCTACACGTCGCCGCCGTCCGCCGTCTCTCGGGCGAAATCCTAGGTGCACCGCGAGGCGCAGCCGGATCCGCGCGATCCGACCCCGGGAGAGCGCTGCCGCAGTCGCCGCCTCTGCCGCCGCCGCCGCGCGCTCAGATCCGCGTGAGGCGCGCCGCCGGATCCGCCGCGCCGACAGGGAGGGCGCTGCAGCACGCCCAGCTCGGCATTGGTTTGGCTCGATCCGGAGGTGCCCCGACTGCTGGTGCGTGTCCTGATCCTGTCCTGGTCCCCCGGTTGTCCCCCTTTGGCGTGATCTGGGGAAATGTTCTCTGTAAAGTATTTTTTAGGGGTTTATCCGCTGCTTTTATTCAGCGAAAGTAGTGCGAATTGGTTCATCCAGCTTATGGACATAGCTCCGGTCTTAGAAAATTTGGATTTTAGGTGGTTGGATAGGTACTCATTGATGGATAAGATTTCGAGTTTTTGTTTTTCCCTTCTGCGTGAGTAATATTGTTTCCCGTTCTGTGTATTTACGAAGCTCAGTAGTTGCTGATTAAGCTGTTTTTACTTCAAGTTACCTGCATGCCGTAGAAGCTTGTGGAGTTTTTCATTCAGCTTTGAGTTGTAGCTCGTCGAATTGTGCTCCATTAACCTGCTATTAGCCGTTGTCCTTACAGTACTACACTGATTGATGAGTCTAAAGCTTTTGCTATATATTTTGTTTCAATAGGTTGGAGTATTCTGTGTGCGTGGAGCTGCGCTTGGTGCTAAAACTTGTGCAAATATGAGATGGGTTCAGCATGTTGCATGCTGGAAGCCTTCATCGTGCAACTGAGCCCACCCTTCTGGTAGCTAGAGCCCTTGTTCCGATGATGCAGGGGTTGGTAGGTGGCGGTTATATATGACTACTGGTGATCCCTTGCTCCTGTCATCATCCGGAACTGCAGATTCACCTTCAAAGCATCAGGCTCCTGCTCGGCCTTCGGTAGGCTCATTAGGCTGCCTCTGCGCAACTGATTCATTCTCTTCATCACTGTACGAGGATTGTGAAACGGCTTCTGTCACACCCACGGATGAAAGAGAGGCTCAACCAAGACATTTACGGGTGGAGTCTGATGTGAGCAGGGTGGCAGAGCGCTTCCAGTCTGCTGATTCACACTTCTTCCATCGTCTCTCGGTGGAATGCTCTCAGGAGGAGAGACAGCGGAAGGTTTCTTGGGGTGGTGCAATGGAGATGCAGCATTCTCCATCATCCCTAGAGATCGGAATGGTATCTTCTTCCCATGAGAAGCCAAATCGCTCCCAGAGAATCAGGAACAAGAGCTCACAGTTTGAAGATCCATTTTTATCCGAGCATGAGCCAAGGCTAATTTACATTAATGATCCTAACAGGACAAATGATCGATATGAATTTACAGGGAATGAGATCAGGACAAGCAAGTATACTTTGATTACGTTCCTGCCTAAGAACCTCTTCATACAGTTTCATCGGCTGGCATATGTATACTTCCTGGTTATAGCTGCTCTTAACCAGCTCCCTCCTTTAGCTGTATTTGGAAGAACTGCTTCTCTTTTCCCACTACTCTTTGTGTTGTTTGTGACTGCTATAAAAGATGGATATGAAGACTGGCGGCGTCACAGATCTGACAGAAATGAAAATAACCGAGAGGCACTCGTACTTCAACATGGTGATTTTCGGTCAAAAAAGTGGAAAAAAATTTGTGCAGGGGAGGTTGTCAAAATTCATGCCAACGAGACCATGCCGTGTGACATGGTTCTCCTGGGTACGAGCGATCCAAATGGTATAGCTTATATCCAAACTATGAATTTAGATGGTGAGTCAAACCTGAAAACAAGGTATGCTCGCCAGGAAACTACTTCCATGATATATGACGATGCATATTCAGGCTTGATCAAATGTGAGCAGCCCAACAGAAATATCTATGAGTTTACAGCTACCATGGAGTTGAACAGTCAGAGGGTTCCGCTTGGACAATCAAACATTGTATTACGTGGATGCCAACTCAAAAACACTGAATGGATTATTGGGGTTGTTGTCTATGCTGGTCAGGAGACAAAAGCTATGTTGAACAGCACGATATCTCCTTCAAAGAGCAGCAACCTAGAGAGTTATATGAACAGGGAAACCCTTTGGCTATCAGCTTTCCTCTTGATCACATGCACAGTTGTGGCTGCTGGGATGGGGGTTTGGCTGTTTAAAAATTCCAAAAACCTGGATGCCCTGCCATACTACAGAAGAAAGTACTTCACCTTTGGGCGTGAAAATCGAAAAGATTTCAAGTTTTATGGCATTGCTTTAGAGATATTTTTCTCCTTCCTCAGTTCTGTGATAATCTTTCAGATAATGATACCGATATCTCTGTACATCACAATGGAGCTAGTCAGGGTGGGGCAATCATACTTCATGATTGGAGATACAAGGATGTATGACAGTAGTTCAGGTTCAAGATTTCAGTGTCGATCCTTGAATATCAATGAGGACCTAGGACAAATCCGATACATATTTTCTGACAAAACAGGCACTTTGACACAAAACAAGATGGAATTTCAGCAAGCTAGCATCTACGGGAAGAACTATGGCAGTTCCTTGCAAGTCACCAGTGACTTTTCACATGAAATAAGCACTACAGGCAAGGCAACTGACTTTTTTTTGGGACCATCTTAAGAACTTTCGACTTTTGAGCCTTTTAACTTGTTTTTTAGGAGAGCTGAAAATCAACTATAGTTGGGCTATATTCCATCCATCACTACTATGTGTTAGGTTGAACCTGGAGTTTAAATTTCCACCTCCCACCATAGCTTTTAACAGAGTTCTATATGCTGCAGCTCATAAATAGTTAACTACATTCATTTTTATATTTGGTCCTTGTATCTTAAACAGTCTATGCTCCAATCAGAAGAAAACATCACATTGCCTTTCCCACAGCTTATTGACAAAAACAGCCAAAGCATATATGTGGTCTCCCCATTTCTGTGCTTGGTACTACCATGCCATGATAGTGGACCAACTATATTATTGTCTAAACCATGGTTCCATCATTCCATGTCCGTGCTTGAAACTGGAAACCTCCAACTCATGGTGACTTAGCGAGTATGCCATTTTTGTATTCTTTTGTTTGAACTACCTGAGATGATACCTTATTGGAGGTCAGAAATTAAAAAAAATATGAAGTGTCTGGGAGTAAACGAAAAGCCAGCAACTTGGTTCCTGCCCAAGGTCCAGATTTTTATAGGAAGTCTTTGAAAGCTCGCTCGCACTATGCAATATTTTGAATTTTTCAGATTTCTTACCTTTTGACTGCAAATATAACGATTTCATTTTGGTCTCAGTTGTGTTTCATTCATTCATTTTCTAGATCTGAGCTCCAGATCATTTACCTTCTCAATGCTTAAGCTTGTCTCATTTTGCAGAGCCATTGAGACAAAATGGCAGGAAGCCTAAAGTCAATGTTGATTTGGCACTCACGGCGCTTCTGAATCAACCATTGATTGGGGAGGAAAGACTTGCTGCTCATGATTTTTTCCTTACTCTGGCTGCCTGCAACACAGTAATTCCAGTTAGCACAGAGAGTTCTCACGATTTGACAAATGAAGTGGACGAGACAAGTGCAATTGATTACCAGGGTGAATCACCTGATGAGCAAGCTTTAGTAACTGCAGCCTCTGCCTACGGGTATACCCTCGTGGAAAGAACAACTGGACATATTGTTATAGATGTTCTAGGCGAGAGGTTAAGGTAAATACTGCTACCCTCTTAGTTCTCTGACAAAGTTGTAGCCACTTCTGGTATCAGTCCCAATGAATTCATTTTGCACCTTTGTTTTTTCAGAGTATATATATATATTTACTTACCGATCTTACATTGTCATAATCAGGCTGGATGTTCTTGGTCTCCATGAATTCGATAGTGTGAGAAAAAGAATGTCCGTTGTTGTAAGGTTTCCAGACAACAATGTAAAGGTTCTTGTGAAAGGTGCTGACACATCAATGCTAAGCATTTTGAAAGTAGAAATTGGTGATGGACTTTATGATTCGCTGCATGTTAAAATTAGAGAAACTACAGAAAATCATTTGTCAGCTTATTCATCAGAGGGTTTACGAACCTTAGTCATCGGTTCAAAAAACCTGACAGATGCAGAATTCAGTGAATGGCAGGAAAGGTATGAAGAAGCTAGTACCTCCATGCACGAGAGATCAGCAAAGCTCCGTCAGGCAGCAGGTCTGGTAGAATGCAATCTGACCCTTCTTGGTGCAACTGCAATTGAAGATAAATTGCAGGATGGTGTTCCTGAGGCCATTGAGTCTCTGAGACAGGCTGGAATCAAGGTGTGGGTTCTAACAGGAGATAAGCAAGAAACTGCTATATCGATTGGTTTGTCATGTCGACTCTTGACTCAAACCATGCATTCGATCATCATAAATGGTTCCTCAGAGGTTGAGTGCAGGCGTCTTCTAGCTGAGGCTAAAGCCAAATTTGGAATAAAGTCGGCTGATTTTGGGCGGGATTCGCAAGGTACAGAAGATTTGTACGATGGTGATATTTCTAAACTGAGGCCCTCAAATGGCCACCTGTCTGAAAGTGCAGTACAAAACTTTGAACTAACTGGAGTTATTGCTGGTGACAAGTCAGAGTACAATGAGAAAGAGACAAATTTTGATGGCACCGAGTTAGCACTGATAATTGATGGAAGCTCCCTTGTGTATATTCTAGAGAAAGATCTTGAATCAGAGGTTTGTTATTGATGCTTTTATTATTATGTCATATTCTTAATTAATTGGTTTATTAAATGCACAATCACTTCTGCATACCATTCCTCAATACATAAGAAATATCTGCAGATACAAATGTCAAACTGAAGCTTATTTGTTGCATCTCCATTCTTCATTGACTTTTCACTACTTTCTATTTCACAGTTATTTGACTTGGCAACTTCATGTAAAGTCGTCATCTGTTGTCGTGTTGCTCCTCTGCAAAAGGCTGGCATTGTTGATTTGATTAAAAGCAGAACGAGTGACATGACCCTGGCAATTGGTGATGGTGAGATACTGAATCTGATTCTTTGCTAGTTAGTACCTTGTGTTGTTCTATTCCGTCTGTTGGACAACCAATCGTTGAAATTCTATGGGCTAATTGTTAGTAATGAGTAATGACTGAAGACAACCACCTTTAAGGGTTTAGGTAGAGTTGAAACTCTGGTAATTGGTGTCCTTTTTTTGGTTTTCCATTGTATACTTTCTTATACTGTTTCTCTTATTTTGAAGTATATTGTAAGCACCCTTAAAACATTTGATGCAGTGTTTTGATGTACCTGTTCATATCTAATATTTGCAGTTTGAAAGAATCCAGTTCGAGTGTGTATTGGTAGTAGTTTATACTCTACAATTTCACTGTATCTTGAACGTAACAACTATTACAGACCATTTCTTTCAGTGGCACATAGGAGACAAAATGATTTGATTGCCCAGAATGGAATGAAAACTAGCTTTCACTTACATTTGCTTTTTTGCCGTGTTTCATATTGGTTAGGTGCTCTGACCTTGGAAAATTATAGAGTTACCCTATGGGGAATTAGCAGTCCCACGAATGATATAAATACTACTGTTTCTTTAGCTTTGCTAAGATCAGCGGCACCTTTTTTTTTTATCTTAGTCTTGGGACTCTACATATTGTTCCACACTTTGACTTTCCAAGTAATACAAAGGAAACAGAGCCTATCATTCATCCCTGTTTCCTGATCCTGTTTCATCTTTTGGCAGGGGCAAATGATGTTTCAATGATACAGATGGCAGACGTTGGTGTTGGCATATGCGGTCAAGAAGGTCGTCAGGCGGTGATGGCTTCAGACTTTGCTATGGGTCAATTCCGCTTTCTGAAGAGATTACTTCTTGTACATGGGCACTGGAATTATCAGCGTATCGCATACATGATCCTGTACAACTTCTACCGGAATGCTGTCTTCGTGCTAATGCTTTTCTGGTACAATCTTCCCCTCTACATACGTTGTTGTTTGAACCTCTGGTCTCTGTAGACTCCTCTCTCTCTCTCTCTCTCTTGTTCAAATTTCAAAATTTTACCATTACAAAGTATATTGCTGTTTTTCTTGCTACTTTAGAAGACAGAGTTGGTGATGGTGTGAATTGATCTTTGTGTGCATGCCCATGTGCCATGTATGATTCATTGTAGAGAATTGATTTGCACATAGTTATATACTTATATTCATATGTATTATCTCATGAATCTTGATATATATATTAAAAGTTTGACTATGTATTTTGTTGATTCAAGGATAAACAGGCAGTAAGGGCTTTCCATCTTACAGTAGTTGTTCCCTTTGAGATTCATCAGAGTTTAGACCAACTTATATTATCACATATATCTTGATTTCCTGAAAGTTTGACATATTTCCTCATGTGTGTAGGTATATCCTATATACGGCTTATTCTGCAACTCTGGCATTAACAGATTGGAGCAGTGTTTTCTATTCCCTTATATACACATCAGTTCCAACGGTAGTAGTTGGCATTCTCGACAAGAACTTAAGTCATAATACCCTTCTCTGTTATCCAAGACTATATGAGGCAGGGCTTCGAAATGAGGGCTACAACTTGACACTCTTCTGGATCACAATGCTCGATACATTGTGGCAAAGCCTTGTCCTTTTCTATGTTCCTTTCTTCACATACAATATCAGTACAATGGACATATGGAGTATGGGAAGTTTGTGGACAATTGCTGTGGTTATAATTGTCAATATTCATCTAGCCATGGACATTCAACGTTGGGTGCTTATAACCCATCTTGCTGTATGGGGTTCTATAGCTGCTACGTTTTTATGCATGGTGTTAATTGACTCTATACCAATTTTCCCTAACTATGGGTAAGTTCTGGCTGACTGGTTTACTTATCTCCTAAGGCAATAGCATGTGATTCTATTTTCTTATTCCTGGCAGGACAATTTACAACATGGCTGCTTCAAGGACTTACTGGCTTAGTGTTTGTCTTATAATAGTCCTTGGGTTGCTTCCTCGGTTCCTTTGTAAAGTAGTATATCAGACCTTTTGGCCATCTGATATTCAGATAGCAAGAGAAGCTGAGCTTTTTAAAAAGCTGCCCCAGCAGTTGGGTTCAAGGCCTGCAAGTGACATCAGCTAACAACGGTTTCACACAGTTATTTTGTCAATCTGAATTTGAGGCTGTGTTGATTCATTTGTTGAGCTGATTTTTGTTGAAATTTTGGTAAGTTCTGTTTGTTATCCCTTTTACATGAGGTATTTTGTACCTGCCATGGACATTGACTGGTTTACATGATAAAACGGTGACTATCAGTTTCTGTAAAAATTATTATGCCAAATATATAGAAAATAAAAGATATATTATGAAATCAGTTTCCATGATGAATCTTGTAGCCTATGGATCCAATGATCTAAAGTTTAGTTGGCCACTTTAACTCGTGTAGTATGACAAACAAATGGCTTTTTTGTGAGGCTGGCTATTTAGACAGCACTCTAGACCACCTGTTTGGAGCCTTAAGAGTTAAAGTGGTTTAAAGTTTTGTGGCAAAACTTTAGACCATGAGATCTAAACAGGACTTCAATCTGCTTATATTTGTGATTCTGTAACTGTATCAGGAATTAGCAGTTTTCTATAGAATTGAAAAACGTTTCAAACTGCAGTTTCTGTAATTAGTACTAGGTTAGACTTGGATATTCTCCTGTTTATCTAGCTGCTAGTGTTTACAATCTATATACCAGTGCCTGAGCTTTTTTGTATGATTAATTTCTTGTTTTGGCTTAGTAGATTATACGAAGAGGAGAAAATTTGGTAAGGTGTACAAATTCGGCTCGTGGAAGAGGCTTCATCAGAATGTAATGGAGCGGCTGACAAAGGGAACTGACTGTACTGGTAGCGACGAAACGGCTTGGGCCTTCGGGGCTAGTAATGGACAATTGTACAGATATGGGACACAACGATACATACACTTGTATTTTAAGTAGAGTTTGGTAGTTTGTGTTTAGGAAATAAAAACGTAAATAGATACAGATTCTTTTCGCACTGTTTTTTTCTTTCTCTGACTATATGTTAACCATCTTCATTTTCTTCCAGCTGCCTGAGGGTTTAGCTGTAGTGGCTTGCACTGTTGGAATTTTACATTTTATTTACAGAAATACGAGGCCCAGTTCCCTAATGTAGTGGTTCCAAACCACGTTGAACCACATTTATTTCTGGAAGTATCAGTTTTAGAGCTTGTTTAGTTTCGGGTTGTAAAGTTTTGGGGTGTTATATCGGATGTTATATAGAGGTGTTGTATTGCACATTAATAAAAAAAATTACAGAATCTGTTAGGAAACCGTGGGATGAATTTATTAAGTGCAATTAATTTATCATTAGCATATGTGTTACTGTAGTAATTAGTATCTAATCATAGATTAATTAGGCTTAAAAGTTTTTTCTTGAAAAGTAATTGTAACCTGTTAAATTAGTTATTTTTTAATCTATATTTAATGCCTCATGTATATGTCTAAACATTTGTGGGATAGGGTGTAAAGTTTAGGGTGGGAACTAAATAAGGCTTTAATTGTGTTGACGTAGTGTTTTGGATGAAATGGCACCTACATGAAATAATTCACCTTTTTTTCCCACCATGACCGAAACCGTATTTCATTACCTTCAAGCAATGGAATTACAAAAGTTCGATACAATGTAGAGTGTACAGTACTAATAATGAAAAGGCCGACCTCACTAGGTTAGTAAGAGATGGCAATAGGTACATGAAATCCGATGGTTTTTGCCCCTATTAGGGTAAGATCATTTATTAATTTTTTACCAATGGGTTTTTATGTGCTGGAAAAAAAGTTAGACCCAATGAATTTGTAGACATGAGTCTGAGGGTATAGTATATAAACCTACAAATCATGTGTTTTCAAAATATGATCCATTATAGAAGAGTAGCTAGCATCAACCCACAACACCCCCAATTTTTTCGACTGGATTGGTCCAGTAGAGGCATATATAAGATGGACTTCCCATACAAAACCCTAGCTTAGCTCACTCCTCCCCCCCTTACAGTAGTGGCACGCATCTAGATCATGCATTCATGCTTGAGCTTGCGTGTTACGCCACTCAAGAGGCTGAGATCCTGACTGATTGATATATGCAAGGTTTTTAATTTCGGTATCGTAAAAATTTCGGCCACCACCGAAATTACCGATTTTCATGAAATTCGACCAAAATTTCGCCGAAACTTTTTTAGAGACTAGCACATGAAATATGTTTTTCTTTTAAAAAATTAGATCTAAACAAGTATCAGTATGATTTATGATTACACATCTATTGAATAGAAGAATATACAATATAAACAATAGAAAATAGAAGTCTAAAGTTATATAGCACATGTATTAGTATATAATGAAATTTCGGATTTTTCGCCACCACCGAAATTATCAAAATTCGTGAAATTTCGTCGAAAATTTGCCGAAATTTCGAACCCTGGATATATGTATGCCATTAATATATGAACTATGGTGGGTTACTATTGTATGATTGGTGAAATTTGATTTATCATTTATGTTATTTTTCATTGTACTATGTAGAATAGAAATATGAGTATATGATAATTGTGAATATGTATGCTTACTGGCGTTCATATGGTGTGCTTGCTTTTACGGGACCTGTTGGGTACCCATGACCCAAGTGGGTACAGGACAGAAAATTAAACTTACGATGGTTCATGGGTTTTTAAACACGTACTCCCTGCATTTATAGATAAATTACTTTTACTACATGTGTGTGTTTGCCCGCTGCCGTCTGTAGTCCATCCAGAAAGGCCCCCAAAAACCACTTGTATATCAAGCCACCAAACTAAACCGTAAGCAAACTAATCCACTCACTGATACGAGCCTAGCTCGGCTGTCGTGCACAGGTTTGAAATGAAAGACCTAGCTCGTCTGCTTTAGCGTGTTTAGTTTTGAGGATGAGATTTATGGAGTAAAATAAGTTGATCCATCACCATCTCATTGTTGGGTTGATCTCTATCTCTGACCCAGCCCAACGGCTGGAGCCAGTTCCCCTTTGACCAAGCCCTGATCGGGGGCGCTCAACCACCCATTGGAGTGGTGGGCCCCTGGCGCGCTGCACTATAAGTATAGGGGTGGGGGCCGCAAGCACGGTGATAGAAAGTTTGCCACAGTA
>Ga0182004_10000441_pt1 | contig 24782 bp, 19 predicted proteins | sample Sormic07211540_1_FD_120479 | JGI IMG/M metagenome (GOLD analysis project Ga0182004, IMG submission 120479) | Endophyte microbial communities from Sorghum bicolor roots, Mead, Nebraska, USA - 072115-40_1 MetaG | ecosystem: Host-associated > Plants > Roots > Unclassified | place: USA: Nebraska...
AAAAAGCATAGGCAAACATTTCCAACAAAAAAAGTGTACTAAAATTTGTGATATTTTTTGTTTACTGCATGGATCTACATATGTGGAGCTGAACAAAATTTGTTTTATAATTTTTAGATTTTTTTTATGAATTACTACACATTTATCAATTTTCAGCCGATTTTTTTATTTAGATTAGGATTGCTATGAAATATGAATCAAGCATCACATTAAATAGGCTACCATAAATTTTTTATAATAATTGGAGCAAGATAACTATAATTTTAATTTTACACTAAAAAGCATAGGCAAGCATTTAGATTAGGATTGCTATGAAATATGAATCAAGCATCACATTAAATAGGCTACCATAAAATTTTTATAATAATTAGAGCAAGATAACTACAATTTTAATTTTACACTAAAAAGCATAGGCAAACATTTCCAACAAAAAAAGTGTACTAAAATTTGTGATATTTTTTGTTTACTGTATGGATCTACATATGTGGAGCTGAACAAAATTTGTTTTATAATTTTTAGATTTTTCTATGAATTACTACGCATTTATCAATTTTCAACCGATTTTTTTATTTAGATTAGGATTGCTATGAAATATGAATCAAGCATCACATTAAATAGGCTACCATAAATTTTTTATAATAATTGGAGCAAGATAACTACAATTTTAATTATACACTAAAAAGCATAGGCAAGCATTTCCAGCAAAAAAAAGTGTACTAAAATTTGTGATATTTTTTGTTTAATGTATGGATCTACATATGTGGAGCTGAACAAAATTTATTTTATAATTTTTAGAATTTTCTATGAATTACTACACATTTATCAATTTTTAGCTGATTTAAAGAACAAAAGAAAAGTAAATTGGAGATTTTACATTAGGAACCTTAGGAAATTTTTTATTCTTCTTTTTCTTCCATCATACCGATTCCGGGCTGATTGGGCCGACCGACGCGGGCTGATTGGGCCGACCGACGGCGGCAGGCGATCGACAGGAGCGGTAGAAAAGTAATAGAAGATTTTGCATTGGGAACCCTAGAAAGTTTTTTATTTTCTTTTTCTCTTCTACAACGGAGGAGGCGACCACAGGAGACGGAAGAAAATATTGGGAGCAAACTGAAATTTTGGCTTTTTATAGATAGGTATAGATATAGATTTACGAGACGAATCTTTTAAATCTAGTTAGTCTATGATTAGATAATATTTATTAAATACAAATGAAAGTTGTACTATTTATATTTTGCAAAATATTTTGGAAGTAAACAAGGCCTTACCTTCGCCCGCGCGTCGGATAGAGGATGCGGATGAGATGACAACGGAAAATAAATCCTGAGGTGAGGCTCATGAGCCGATCCCAAGTATCAAACCCAAGACCGGCCGCTCAAAACCTTCTGAAGCGTGCCAAAACCGAGCTATGCTCGGTCCTCTGCAGTGCTTTTATTTGGTATTGTTTATGTTGTAATCTATTTTGTTTTTATAGTCTTCTTGCTTACAATTAGATAAATTTGATTCAGGCCAAATTTAAAGTGACTTGTCTACACAGGAGGTCACAAAACTCATAGGAAAGGAAGACCATGTACACTGAGAAAACGCATGCATGCAGATGACAAGGCATGTGGAGGAGTCAATACATCTCGGTAAGCCGAGCGCGCTGCACGACCAGTTGTACCTATTGCACGCCCACACCTGTCAGCTGTCACTCACCGGCGACCTCCCCGATGCCGCCGGTCTTCCCGCTCGTCGGAGCTCGCCGGCGACGGGTGTCCGTACTCCGGGACAGAGCCAGGGTAGTCGGCGCTGTACTCCGGGCTAGGCATCGCGGCCCGCCTGATCCGCTCCATCTGCGCCGTGTACGACGAGCCGTCGGAGCCGCCGTAGTCGGAGCCCGAGCCAGCGGACCCCGACGACCCCGAGCCGGAGCCGAACGCGGCGCCGTGGCCCGGGCGCACCCCGTCGTTGAGCTCCTCCAGCGGCATGGCCCCCTGCAGCGCCAGCACGATCTGGCTCATCTTGGGGCGGCGCCGCGCCGCGTGGCGCACGGCGGCGGCGGCGCTGGCGACCAGGCGCGCCGCCTCCGTCGGGTCGTAGTCGCCCCGCAGCCTCGGGTCCACGATCTCGTCGTAGTTGCCGTCTGCCAGCGCCCGCGGCAGCGCCTGCCTCGCCTGCATGGATTCACGCCGACGCCGACGCCGTCGTCGTGTCAAAGGTCAGTCAGACGACGACGACGACGACACACACATCTATCATGCTACAGTATTACATACGTACCCAGTCGACGAGGCCGTCTTGGCCATAGGAGGAGCGATCGCCGGGGCGACGGCCGGTGAGCAGCTCGAGCAGCATGACGCCGTAGGAGAAGACGTCGGACTTCTCGGTGAGCTTGCCGCTGGACGCGTACTCCGGCGCCAGGTAGCCGAAGGTGCCCATGACGCGTGTCGACACGTGCGTGTGGTTGACGCTGGTGAGCTTGGCGAGCCCGAAGTCGGCGACCATGGCCTCGAAGTCGTCGTCGAGCAGGATGTTGGCGGACTTGATGTCGCGGTGGATGATCCGAGGGTCGCACTCCTCGTGCAGGTACGCGAGGCCCTTGGCGGCGCCGACGGCGATGCGGAGCCGCGTCGTCCACTCCATCACCGGCAGGCGGCCGGCTCCGGCTCCGGCTCCGGCTTTCCCGTGGAGGTGGTGCTCGAGCGTGTGGTTGGGCACGAACTCGTAGACGAGCAGGCGGCGCGCGCCGTCCATGCAGTAGCCGACGAGCGCGACGAGGTGGCGGTGGTGCACGCGGCTGATGGTGTCCACCTCCGCCTGGAACTCGCGCTCCCCTTGCCCGCTCCCGGCCTTGAGCTGCTTCACCGCCACCTCCTTCCCGTCGGAGAGCACGCCGCGGTGCACGTACCCGAACCCGCCCTGCCCCAGCAGGTTCGCCTCCGAGAACCCGCCCGTCGCCTGAGCCAGCTCCTCGTAGCTGAACGCCGCCGTGTCCGCGGGCATCGGTAGAGGCGGCGGCGGCGCGGGCGGCGGCAGGAGTATACCGCCGTGATGCCCCGTCGTCGTGCCCGGCGTCACCGCTGCCGCCGGTGGCGCTGGAGCAACCTGCCCGTTCTGCCACTGCGGCGACGGCCGAGCGCCGGGAGGGCAGTAGTACCCCGTGGTGGTGTTCCCTGCGCGCGCATGCATGCATGTCATCAGTCGTTATTGCATTGCAAAGCAGGTGCCATGCATGGTGAAGGACCCGCACGCACGGCGAGGATAGAGATCCATGGCCAGGCCAGGCAGGCACAGCGATGGCGCGCGCGGCCGGCGTCGTCGTCTCACCTTTGAAGCCGGAGGAGTCGGCGTAGAACCTCATCCCGCCGTGCGGCGGCGGCGGGCGCTGGTGCTGCGCCGCGTCCCTCTGCTTCCTCCTCCTCCTCCTGCAGCAGCAGCAGCAGCAACAGCAGACGACGACGAGGACGACGAGAAGCAGCGCCGCGCCGGCCGCCGCGAGGGCGATCGGCGACGATGCCGCGCCAAGTCCAGGAAAAAGGGACTTCTTATTATTGCTGCCGCCGTGCGATGTGGACAGACGTCTCGCGGCGTGCGACGACGGCGTGGGGTCGTCATTGGAGGAGGACATGGTGGTGGTGCGGATTGGCATTGGATCGTCGTCGGAGCTTGTTGCCTGCGGCTGCGGGTGCATGGTGCGACGGGGTGTGGATCCTCGTGATTTCTCCACGTCTCTGCTGCTGCTGTAGGCACATGTATGCAATCGCGGAAGGAAGAACTCGTTGCCGGGCAAGGAGGAAGGCGGCGGCGCAGCCACGGTGACGACGGCGGCCTCTCGGTTGGGACGACGAGACCTCCGGTCCCCGCGGCCGGGCAGCGGGCCCCTCAACGTACGCTTGCCTGCCTTGAATGCAAGAGCCAACCAACCTGCGTGCCTTTGCTATTCTCAGCACGTACGGCTCCCGGCACACGAGAATACAGGATCCAGACTTGGGCCTCCGTGAAGCGAAAAATTTTAAGATACTGTAGTCTTTTTGTTTGTTTGAGATAATTATTGTCTAACTATAAACTAATTAGTTTTAAAAAATTTTGACTAAACTATGTAATTAATTTTTATTTTTGTTTATATTTAATACTCTATACGTCTAAAGATTCGATATGATGGAGAATCTTGAAAATTTTTAAGTTTTTTTTGGTGGAAGTAAACAAGGCGCAAGGACACAAGGGAGGGGAGGTGGTTTCCTATTTCTTCACCTGGCGTGCCGACAAGGGACTAGTACCGGTTCCATTTTGGACGCTACCTGGTAGTACAGGGTCTTGTTTAGGCTTTGTTTAGTTTCAAAAAATTATGGACTAACTAGACTCAAAAGATATCTTACGATTTACAAGTAAAATGTGTAATTAGTTTTTGTTTTTGACTATATTTAATGCTATGTATGTGCCGTAAGATTCGATGTGATGGGGAATCTTGAAATTTTTTTGGGTTTTTGGGTGAACTAAGGCCTTGTTTAGTTCATCCCGAAAACCAAAAAGTTTTCAAGATTCCCCGTCACATCGAATCTTATAGCACTTGCATGAAGCATTAAATATATACGAAAACAAAAACTAATTACACAGTTTAGGTGTAAATCACAAGACGAATCTTTTGATCCTAGTTAGTTTATAGTTAAATATTATTTGTCACAAACAAACGAAAGTGCTACAGTGTCGAAATCCGAAATTTTTTCGGAACTAAACAAGGCCTAAACGAGTCATTAAAATTTTTTAGATTCTTCGTCATATCTAATTTTACGATACATGCATGAAACATAAAGTACAAATAAAAAAAATAATTATATGGTTTGTCTGTAATTTGGGAGATGAATATTTTGAGTTTAGTTAGACCATGATTGGACAATATTTGTCAAATACAAACAAAAGTGTTATAGTATCTATTTTGTAAAAAAAAATGGAACTAAACATGTGGCTTGTTTAGTTCTTTTTTTTGCAAAATGGACATTGTAGCGTTTTTATTTGTATTTGATAAATATTGTCCCATCATGGACTAACTATGTTTAAAAGATTTGTCTCGTAAATTATAGATAAATTATACAATTAATTATTATTTTTATTTATATTTAATGCTCTATGTATGCGCTGATCTGAATTTTTTTAACTTTTTGGAAACTAAACGAGGCACGGCCTAGATCAGAACCTGATACAGTACGTCTTTTACCCAGAAAAAAAAACTGCAAGTGCGATTTGGATCCAGCACCTCCAGTGGGGAGCGCTAACTGCTATCGTTGTTCGTTGGAATCTGACCGGACGGCCGTGCAACCGCAACGCTGCCACGAAACGACGCAGAACAGGGGGGCCACCATTTTGCAGATACACACTTGTCACTACGAAATATTAGACACATTGGTTTTTGTGGTAATCATGTCTTTTGTGAGGTTCAGTTTTTCAAAACATTTCTTTGATCACAAATATTGAATTCTGAGTGGGAGCGCGTGAGGATGTTCATCTCCGGCCCCTTTTCAATCTTGTTAAAGCATAGTTTTCAAAACACACTCTCAATCTTGATTTTTTTTTGTTAAGATAGGGAAAACAACACTCTACGACGAAGCATTTAGAAAATGGATCCAATTGCATGGAAATATACATGCGTGTATACTTAGGGAACAATAAGAGTAATGACAGGGTTCCTACTATTTATATCTATACTTAATAATAAAGAGACAAGATTGTAATGTTCAAATTTAAGAAAAATATTCTAGTAGCACAAATAACTTTTTTCCCTTTTAGAACAAAGCAAAACAATAATGTCATTCAAAATAATTTTTTGCTCGTGTGACATTGTTTTAGTGCTCCAATTTAAGGAACAAAGTTTCATTATCTTCTTTGTTATGGGCCCTTCTCCCTTGTTTAGGGGTGGACATAGACTCAAACTGAAGGAGTGACATCGTCTTAACCTCCTGCCTTGAGCCTCTTCTCTTATCTTCTATGTGTCCAAAAATGGAATAGGGGCTCAATGAGGGGCTTTGCAGCAAGTAGGAGGGCCTCGAGCCAACCATGCCCCATCGATGAATTTGCCCCTACCACATGCTAAATTTAGCCCATGTGGAGTGGATAGACAAAAATTTACTTCTACACATATGCAAGGGAAGATTCCCTAGTGTTGTCGGCAGACGCATCTCTAGCAACAGATGAGGTCAAGTGAATGATGGACTAGGACATTCATTCAATTGTTTCTTTTACACATGTTTCCTTTTCCTTGAAAGAGCGGTGTGTTTGTGTGGCATAGTGAGGTTAGTTGGTTACTGCTCGGCTAGACATCAAACTCCAAGTCACTGGTCCGGACCATCCTATGGCTTGTTGGTCAGGTTCATGTTCATGGTGATACCCATGACCCATCAAGCATATTATCATCAAGTTGTTAGCTAACTCGCCTACACAATAGAGTTGACTAGTAGTGAACAGAAGATTGTAAGTTGGGCTAGAGAGCTTATATTGTTTCGTTGGGGTCTAATAGGCACATGTGGGCCAAAACTAGAATCCGACCTTGCCCCAACCCCTCCCGAGCATTTGACCTACTAATCAAGTGACCAACTAGACAAGTGGGTGTAAAAGTGCGCTTCAACCGACCTCTATTGACTAACCCAAGGATGCACACACCTTGTCCTCAACTGAATTCCCTAGTATTTAACTTCAAAGGGATTCACCACTCATATGAAAAACATTGGGCTTCTAGAGTCCTGGTTAGGCATAAGAGTTGTTTAGTGCAATAGGCTAAAGGTAAAACTATTGGCCTAACTTTAACGATTATCGGTACATTGCCAAAAGTTGAAGGACTTGGCTTTTTATGGGCTTGTTTTGCATCGTGGATTGAAAAATGTGCCTAGCCTAGGCAGTATTCCTCGAGGTGTTGGGCTGGACCAAACTATATACTAGAACTACTTGGGCCAAGATCCGAAGCAAACAAGCCTATGCACAAAACATTGGGCTTTTATAGGCTTTTACATGAATCTTTAGCTAACACACACACAACCTAATGATAGACTTGTGCAGTTGACTTATATGGTGAAGTTCCCTTTTAGCGATTATTGCATAAAATTGCCAAGACATGGGCTCTTTCTATTTTTTGAAGGCCCATATTCAAGAATGTTGTCGAGTCCAACTTGAAACATCCATTATATCATATGTTGTATCTTACAAGTCTAAAAAACACCAATATATAAGCCATGAGAATGTTGATAGATTTGACAAATAAGCCAAACGAACATGCTGTAATAATTCCACTGTCAGCTTCAAAACATACATACATTACTCACGTGCACTCATAAATAAGAATAATGTTAAATACATATTTGTAAAACATTAATAAATAAAAATATTTTTTATTTTTTATTCATACACAAAAAAAATCAAAAGGATAAATACTTAAAATTATTTACAGAATACCAAGGGGTCTGGACGCAAAAGAGTCCTTGGGGAATCGTGTGCCGTGTGGTCTGCGCCTGGTTTTTTATCCTAGCGGAAGGAACAGCCCCACTCCCCTGCTCGCTTCCGCTTCTCCGCTCCCAAACCTTCCCAACCAGCAGCTCTCTAGGGTTTTCGCCGCCGCCGCCCATGGCCGCCACTCCGGACCGCGCCAATGCCGACCTCCGTCGCCGCCTCGCCGTCGACACCCCTCCGCCGCCCCAGATCGCCAGAGGTAACCGCTCCGCCCCCTTCTCGATCCTCACGAAACCCTAGCTCAGGCCCGCTTCTCGGGCTGGTCTCGATTCGGTTCTCGTTGAGCCCTTCGATCCGCGCCGTAGGTTTGGGGTTTGCGGGGGTTTTCGGTGGGTGTTGGATGGCGCCGCCCCCCTTGGGTTTTTCGTGCTGTTGTTGCAGGTGCTGGGTTCGTGTCTGGGCCATTGATGCTTGGTGGCGCCAGGTGTTTAGATTAGATGCGTCAAGGGGGTGGTGCTAGGATAGTGAAGGGAGTTCACTTTGATTTGGGTGGACTGGATGCAGTGGTCAGGTTGCCTTCTGTATCGATTTTGGGGGCGCTGATTTGACTGATTGGATTAGTTTCAGTCAGTTATAGTTCTGATTTTTGTTGTTGATGCCGGCAGAGATCCCTCTTATTATGTTTGTTTGATATCTATGTTTTGTGTAGATTTGTTGTTGTGGGTGTATGGCTCACTGCAATCAGTTCGATGTGGTGATGTTGATGCACCCGATGATATTCTTATGTTGCACAATGTAGCTGAAAACCAATGTCTCAGTCCTGTTTCTTAAAACATGCCGTTAGCTTTATGTTGTGGTACTACATCTACGGCAGATTTAGTTAATGCTTATTCATTTGATATGTCTACAGATACTAGATCACTCTTTTTTTTTTAAATTACTTTCACGATTTATGGCATTCTCATGGTAAAAGAAGAATCTGCTTGAACTTTAGAACACATTGCAAATCTCCTCTATGCAAATATATACATCTATCAGTTATATGTGAAGGTTTACTACATCTTTCTCTTGTCTGATGAATCGATAAAGTATCGATTATCAACTTAGAACAGATGAAGGTTGCATCAGCAATAATAATTTGTTTATAGATCTTCCTCATTGTTAATGCTATTTTGATACTATGGTACATCTCTCCTGTCATATTGAAGTAGCTTTTGGTTGGTGCAGAGAAGCAAGGCCTTGATACTGAAATACCCCTTTCTCCTCAGTGGCTTATGAAGGTGGGAGAAAACAGGGTTAGTCCTCGAGGAGAAAATCGTACTAATATCATACATGACGATTGCAGTAATAGGGTACTTGTTAGGTGTATATTAATACCATATAGTGATCTATATGATTGTTTGTTTGTTGCAGGATCCTGTTTCACAGGGTATCCGCTCAGATCTTTCAAAGACATCAGGGACTGGTGAAGACCCAGGCTACAGCGCGAAGAAAAAAGATATTTTCAGGTCTTCTGTGCTTGATGGTGAAACTGGGCGCCGTGACCGCTGGCGCGATGATGAAAGGGAACCCAATTCGACCCATCGGTGGAGTCGCTGGAGGGAGACAGATAAGGAACATGGTGATGCACGCAAAGTGGAAAGATGGTCAGATGACACCTCCAAGCATTCTGTAGATGGTCATCGTGTTCCGCAGGAGCGCTGGGGCGATTCCAATAATAAGGAAGGCAGTTATGACCAACGGCGTGAGAATAAGTGGGCTGCACGTTGGGGTTCCAATGATAAGTGGGGGGATTCAGGTAAAGAGGGTGATGCTTCCCGTGGAAAAGGTTTCTCTCACTATGGAAAGGATGTCAACAGTTACGAAAAGGATACTGAAAAGGATGACAATGTTTCTCGTTCATGGAAATCTAGTTATTCTGCGGGCCGTGGGCGTGGAGATTTGCCTCACTATCCTTCTCAGACTCCGCAGAAATCATCTGCTACTTATGGATATGGTAGGGGGAAGCCAGACAATGATTTTGCAAATTTTCCAAACAATCGTGGAAAGTTCACATCTGGTACAAGTGCAATCAGTAGTGGATCTTCACGACCATTCCATCTTGGTCTACTTTCTGACAGACCTGGTGGTGTATCAGATCGTTCAGCATTCAGATATAGTAGGATGAAGTTGCTTGACATATACAGAAGTTGTGATGTCACTGATTTTAAGTTATCTGTCGATTGTTTGGAGGAAGTCTCTGTGTTCATGCAAGAAGATGCTTTGGAACCTTTAGCACTATCTGCTCCTGTTGCTGAAGAAGCGGTAATTATGCTATTATTTCCTCAGTAGTTTCTTAGTTTTGTTGTATCAAAACATTCTTATCTCACTGTTGAATTAAATTTGTAGGCCATTCTAAAAGCAATTGACAAAGGGGATATCATAAACAGTGGTGTCCATCAGGCTTCTAAAGATGGTTCTGCTGGAAAAGGTAATCCTTGCATCAAAGCAGCCAAAATTTTACTGAGAAATGGTTTATCTATTTATTTTTGATACGCTGGCATGTATATATACTACTTACTGCATAGTTTCTCACTGAATGCTTTTTTTAACTTTCTCCAGCTGGTAGAGAAGAGCAGCCAGGAGGCGTAGAAGTCTCAGGTGCCCTGCCTGGTTCTGTTTACAAATGTTGTTTACATCATCTCACATGTCTGAACAAGCTTAAGAGATCACGTAGAGTGGCCATGCATATTTGAGAACTATTCATGTTTTGAGCATTTGTGTTTGGAATATTACTAATATCATAATTGGCTTTATGCTGTTGATAAACAAAAGTATAATTTATGAGGAAAATATCATTACTGAATAACTCATTTGTTATATTTCCTGTAGCATACTGTTGATGTAGTTTGAAGCTTGCAATTGTTCTTACCCTCTTAAAAGCTGTTTATATTTATCTTTAACAGGTGTTGCTGGAAATACTGATTCGACAGCAAGAGGGGAGTCAATGCGTCCTGGGACATCTACCTATGTTGTTCCACAAAGGTCTCAGTTTACTGGAGAACATAAGCTTGGGCCATCTGAATTTGGGCATCAAATACCTAGTTTCTTAAATCAAGAAACTAAAACTGTTGGCATGATGGGTTTTGATAACTTCGCCAGTCCAGTGCAGCCTCATCCTAATCCAGAAAGCCTCTCTCTGTACTACAAAGATCCACAAGGTCAAATTCAAGGCCCCTTTTCTGGTGCTGACATTATTGGCTGGTTTGAGGCAGGTTATTTTGGCATTGATTTGCTGGTTCGTCCAGTGAATGCCCCCCCTGATATTCCTTTCTTAATGCTTGGGGATGTTATGCCTCATCTGAGAGCAAAGGCAAGGCCCCCGCCAGGATTTGCCACTTCAAAGCCAAGCGATATGCTAGCTCCGGAGACCCAACCTACAGGGAAGTTTGTCAGCTCTAGCATGCAAGCAGGATCAGCTGGCATCGGAATATTTGACAGTGGGCCAAGCAGGAAAGACAATCCTGTTGAGGCTCAAAATCGTTTCCTGGAGTCACTTATGTCCAATAGTGTGCGGAATCCTTCGGCAGACACTATCTCTTTAACAGGAGGTTCGTTACTGTCATGAAGAGTTCTATTTGTGCTTATTTCATTTCATATTAGTTTCTTAACCTTCTTTGATACCTGTCATTTCCTTGTCTGACATTATTTTCTTCTGAACTAGGTATGAATGAACTTGGCAGTAGTAGCTTTGGCAACATTTCTGTGCGTGGAGGTGAGAGTGGGGTCAATATGAACTATCTTTTGGCACAAAAAGGACTGTTGGAGAGGCAAAATTCTTTGCAAAACCCTGTTACATATTGGACAGGAGATGCTGCTCCAGCATCACAAGCACATCCAATGGCTGATACATCTCGCCAATCTTTGCAATCCCAGAATGTTGATTTACTAGCCATGCTGCAATCAAAGGAGAAACCTCAAGTTGCTACTGGTAATTCTGGACTGCCACTATGGCCCAATTACCCTGAAGCAAGAAATGTTAATCCTAACATGCATGGTGGAGATCTTGCTCAAGGGGTTCTTAATATGCGTCAAGATCTGCAGAACTCCCAGAACATTGGTATTGGTGTTCAACAGCACAACTTAATGCCACAAAACCGACCAGCTTTGTCTCATTTGCCACCTGAGAAGCTTGCCGAGATATCTCAAGATCCACAGCTGTTAAATATGCTTCAGCAGCAATATCTTTTGTCACAACTACAGTTGCAGTCACAGACACCTTTGACACCTCAGCCACAACTCTCTATGTTGGACAAGATGTTATTGCTCAAGCAGCAGCAGCAACTTCAGCAGCAGCAGCAACTTCAGCAGCAACAGCAGCAGCAGCAACAACAACTGCAACAGCAGCTGCAGCTGGAGCAGCAACAAAAGCTATTGTTGCAGCAGCAACTACTTTCTCAGATGGTACCTCACGTTCATCCCAATCAGCACACTGATGATTCTTATACATTGAAGCATACTTCTGTGCCATCTGATGATTCTATGGGTCTTGGTCTTAGAAGAATGCAAGAGACTATCGAAGTCGATCAGAAATTGCCTGTCCATGGTATGCAGGTGGGGCAGCAACCTAATCAGTCAATTATGAATTTTAGAAATATGGATGGTGTAGCTTTATCTCAAAGCTCTCCTGGAATGTTGGAAGATTTTGCGAATGTCGACTTACAATTGAAATCAACTATGGTAAACTCAAAGCTGGTGGAAGCTGCAGATAGAAACGAGGGGTTTAAATCTCACGAAGTGGGCACTGCAGCAGAAAAAAACATGTCTGGAAAGGATTTGGATTCTGGATCTACTAGGATTATAGGGAGTGCTTCAGATGAAGCTAAGGATTTACATGAACCACCACTAGATCCAAAGTCAGAAAATGTATTATCTGATATATCTGGTCAGGTTCAAGAATTGAATCTGTCGGCAGAAAATACCTCTTCTGGCATTGTGACAGCTGTGGCAACTGAAGTAAAAGTTACTGATACACAGGAGACCAAGAAAGCAGAGAAGAAAAAGAAGCAAAAGAAAAAACAGGCTGCTGCAGATGCTGGCAAAGGAGCATCAAAGGCGGTTTCAGCCCAGCAACCAAGGCAGGAAACTGAGGTTGACAGTTCTGATCTTGGTGGTAATAAGCATGATTTACCAGATGACACAGAGGAACTATTTTGGGGTTCACCTATCAGAGTGCAAAATGAGATATTACCCCCCAAAAGTCTTCCAGAGGAATATGACGCTGGCAAAGCTGAATCACAGTTCAGTTCTCTATCATCTGATCCTCATAGCATGGCAAGCCAGCGTGCATGGAAACAACCTACTCAGGGTCCCAGGCCTAAGTCACTGCTGGAAATCCAAGCTGAGGAACAATTGCGTGCACAGAAAGGATTAGCTACTGAAACTGCTAAGCCAGCAGCTTCAGTCCCTTCAATTCCTTGGAATGGCATGACAATATCCTCCGAGCAACATTATGGGGGTTCAAGTAAATCATTGGGAAGCACGGAAAGTGCTGGTGAGAGAAATAAAAGAAGCCAGTTGCATGATTTACTGGCAGAAGAAGTTCTGGCGAGGTCAAGCATTGCAGATAATGAGAACTTAGGTAATGCCAATGATGCATTTTACCCTCCTCTGTCGCCTGCTGCTGTTCAGCCTCAGCCTGCTGCTCCTGCTCTTGATGATAATGACTTCATTGAGGCCAAGGACAAAAAGAACAAAAAGAAGGCAGCAAAAACAAAAGCTTCTACTGTGAAAGCTCCATCACCTGTTGGTTCCTTTGATCCACCAGCTATTTCAATGCCCTCTGAAAAGGGAAAGTCTGTCAAGCAAGCACAACAGGAGTTAGAAATATTGCCAGCTCCACCAAGTGGTCCATCCTTTGGTGATTTTGTTCTTTGGAAGAGTGATCAGACTAGCTCTGTGCCTGCTCCAGCATGGTCTAATGACTCAGCAAAGGTACAGAAACCTTTGTCTTTGAGAGATATTCAGAGAGAACAAGAAAGGAGAACCGCTTATGTCCAGCAACAAGCACCCTCACCAACTCCAGCAAAGGTGGCCCCGAACCATAAAAGTCAGGGGAATGCTTCTTCCCGGCAAGCTTCTGGATCATCTCCATCACAGGCAGTTGCCCCTGTCCAAATAAGTTCCAATGCTCCCAGTCGTTCCAAGTCAATTGCTGAAGATGATTTGTTTTGGGGCCCTTCTGAGCACTCCAAACAAGATAAAAAGCAGTATGTCTTGCAGCAGCTCTTACAATTGAATTAATTTGTTTGGTGTTGCTTCAAGATGTTATTACATGTTTTATTCTGGATTCTATGCTTTCAAAGGATTAGTGAATTTATTAATAAACTAAATTAGCAGCAGCTCTTGCATTTGAATTAATTTATTTGGTGTTGCTTTCAAGATGGTATTACACGTTTTATTCTGGATTATCTGCTTACAAAGGATTAGTGAATCTATTAATAAACTGTATTAGCAAAATATGATTGAACTTCATACTCAAAATAATTGCAGAAAGGATTTCTTTTGAAATTAAACTTAAAGATTTGTTCCCTTATCTAGTCTGTTTGAGACTTGAGATCTTTTTAATAGCTATTTCTACTTTCATTGGTGTTTTTGGATCACAAAAGATGGATATATGGATCTGCATAGTTTCTGAGAATTTTTATGTTTTATCTTTATCAGGTCTGAGTTTCCATCTCTGTCAAGTCAGAGCAGAAGTTCCATGATGAAGGATCAATCTCCACTGAATCGTCAAAAGTCTCAGGCAGGCAGATTGCCAGTTTCTTCTGCTGCTACTGCCAACCAATCTGGCAAAGGGAAAGCAGAGGCTGCGAACAAGCAGACTGGTATAGCTAATGCTTTTTATTTGCATTCTTTAAAGACTATCATCACGTTCAAAGTTCTAACAACTGTCATTATGCAGAGGCAATGGACTTCAGAGATTGGTGTGAGAGTGAATGGGCCAGGCTCACTGGAACAAATGGTATCAAACTTGCTTGAAGTTAGGATAATTCAATCTTTTGTAGTACTTTTATTAATGTTGATATGCTTCTGCTTTCAGATATAAGCTTCCTTGAGTTCTGCATAAAGCAATCAACTACCGAAGCGGAGATGCTCCTTCACGAGAACATTGGTTCTCTTGACCGCAGTCACCAGTTCATCGACAAGTTCCTCAACTACAAGGCCTTCCTGTCAGCAGACGTGATCGACATGGCCTTCCAAGCTCCCAACACGCGTGGTACCCGCGGTGACGGCGCAGGGCGTGCAAACGCTGCTCCTGCAGCCAGAGGAGGCACGAGCGTGGACGCGGAGCTGGATGTTGTCGGGAAGAAGAAAGGCAAGAAGGGGAAGAAGGTGAGCGCGGCAGTGTTGGGGTTCAACGTGGTGAGCAACCGTATAATGATGGGCGAGATCCAGAACGTTGATTAGGAGGACGACGGCGGACGGACCGTGTACATAACCTTTTGGTTTTCCCTCCAGGACATCCATCGCCGCATGACCCATATACAGACATAGTTTAACCTCTTGTTATATGCTGAAGTTTCGGGCTTAAGGGAAGATGGGTGTGTGTCCCCAGTCTTGCTCGGAATGGAGCAGTCTAGTCTTTTGATAGACCTGTTTTTGCTGAGGGTGGGAAACTGAGTTTTAGATGCAGGGTCATGCGGTTGGTGATTTTGGGTTCCTGTAACATTTGGTTAGTGTCCTGTAACAGACAGAAAATATTTTCTTCTCAATAGAAACTCACCAGAGAACATAGATGGATTCAGTTCAGTACTAAAGTCTGTTGCTGTTGTGAATTTGTGATTTTTGATGTGGTTCACTGCTTCAAGGACCGATCTTTTGGCACGGGGTCGGCAGGGGCAGTGGCCTCAGCGCTGCTATGGCCTACGTTGTTGGGGTGGGCCGTGGGTGGGGTCTTCGAAGGCAAGATTGCTATTGGGCTCAATAGGCCGAATCCTCACCTGCTGTGGGCCGAGACAGAAACTGTCTTGAAACCTTAAATTAATTATTAACTGTAGTTATCGAATTTGCTCGTAGTTGAATACGTTATCTGACAGTTTCAAAAAAAAAAAAAGAATAGTTATCTGCCGAAAGGAGTTGAAATGCCATTCAGAAATTCCTGAAAAAAACTGGGCTTTCAGGCCTGCTCAGAAGTTCCCACGATTTTTTGTTATATCTTCGTCCATTGTTGTATCTGAAGTTTGAACCTGTCGAATTTATAGATTGCCCCGAAAGAGCTTCAAATATACATCCCCATATAAAGTTGCAGAAACTGTTGTTATTACCTCATACGAGTAATACAGAGTGCTATAGTTACATGTACGTTCTTGATTGCGGACTAACAAATGGCAAAGAGGTTACGTTATCGTGCAAAATCTAGATGAAACTGCAGCTTGCATCGCACACTGAACAATTGACACTTTATTACCCACGAAAAATTCGACAATCCGATCCCGATCCTAGCAAAGTAGATGAAGCAAATAAACCCATAATCTTGTAAAAAATTGAATCTAAAAAAATGAAAGCGGCGGCTGCGTCGTCGGAGCCACGGCCTCGTCGGCACGCGCAGGGTAGCCGCTGAAATCGGGGTGGACCGCCGGCGGCACGTACGCGTTGGGCGCGAGGGCCACTGCCGGGTACACGTACGGCGGCAGAGGCGGCGACACCGGGTACAAGCTGGCGTTCAAGGCAGGTGGCGGCGCCAGCTGGTACACCGCCGTCTTGTATCCCGGCACGTATGGGTAGTTGCCGCCGCCGTAGCCGCCATAGCCGTAGCCGGATGATCCTGTGGTAGCTGGACCGTACGCGTCAGGGAAGCCGCCGTAGTCGTAGCCGGATGATCTTGTAGCGGGGCCGCCGTACGCGCCAGGGAAGCCGCCGTAGCCGTACCGGCGGTCGTAGTCGTAGCCGGAGCCGAGGCCGAGAGAAGAAGCCGTCGGGCCCGAGCCGCCGGCGCCGGCGTACCCGCGGTAGTACGGGTACGTGTCGTCGTCGTTGCTGCTGTTATAGCGGTCGTAGTAGGGGTTCTCCACGACGACATCGTCCCCGCCGCCTGTATTAGCACTAGCAGATGCGGCGGCGGCGTCGACCTTGGCGAAGTAGTCGTTGTCCGCCTTGAGCTGGTCGTATACGGCGGCGTCGATCTTGGCTTGGGCGCGCTGGGAAGCCGCGGTGTAGGTCCGGAGCGCCTCCCGGCAAGCCTCGGTGTAGGTCCGGAGCGCCGCCCGGCAAGCCTCGGTGTAGGTCCGGAGCGCCTCCTCCTTGTCGTGCCTGCCGCCGTCCCTCTCTTCGTCGGCGCGACGCGACGCCGCGATCCAGGCCAGGTGCGCCTTGTCGAAGGATTCCACTTGTTCCGGGGTGGACCTGGACCAGGGCGGGCACTCTTCCTCCAACTCCCGGAGCTGCTTCTTGAACTCTACTTCGTCTTCCTGCGCTGCTGCTGCTTTGTCGTCGTCGTTGCCGTTGCCGTTGCTCTTGTTCTCCTCTCCTGCAGTATTGGCGGTGGCGGTGGCGGCGACGGCCTGCTGCTGCGCCTCGGCATCCTCCATCGCGTCATGCTGTGAGAGCAGGTAAATCCAGTCCTCGCCGCCGTCGCTGATGCCGCACATGTTATCTTGTACTTTTTTAGAAGACGACATGATCGCTTCTTTTCTACTTGTCGGTCTTCTAGCTTCTTCTCCACAAATCGATGATGATGATGATTGAATTGGCTATTGCGGCGGATTGGATCTCGATGTCGTTCGCTCCTTGTTATCGATCACGGACGTCGTCAGATTGCCCCGGGTATCTATCTATTTATTGAGGCTGCGGCTGGCGGCTGGCGGCTGGCGGCTGGACTCCAACTCGTGTCCAACTCCAATGCGATGCGATCACCTCTGCTATCCATAATCCATATCTGATCATCACGTGTCCGTTCCCGTTCCCGTTCCGCCTCGTATCGGCTGAGGCCTTTTGTTCTCCCACCCAAAATTTAAAATTTTTGGCCTTGTTTAATTTTATTTTTTTTCAAAATAGACAATGTATCACTTTTGTTTGTATTTGACAAATATTGTCCAATCAAACCTTATTTAGTTTTCAAAAAAAATTGTAATTTTTTTTTCAGATTTTCTGTCACATCGAATCTTTAGTCGCATGCATTGAGCATTAAATATAGACAAAAATAAAAACTAATCATCCGTAATTTGCGAGACGGATCTTTTCAGCTTAGTTAGTCTATGATAAGACAATATTTATCAAATACAAACGAAAGTGCTACAATGTTTATTTTGCAAAAAAAATGGAATTAAACAAGACATCTTTTCAAGATTCTACATCATATTAAATTTTGTGGTACATATATGGAGCATTAAATATAGATAAAAAAATAAATAATTATACAATTTGTCTATAATTTACAAGATGAAATTTTTGAACCTAGTTAGTCCATGATTGAACAGTAATTGTCATATACAAATAAAAGTGTTATAGTACCTAAAAACTTTTCATCCTAACAACTAAACAAGGCCTGGATACGTCTGCAAAGGACGGAAGCGTAAATATAAAGTACGTAACTGCCGTAAGGACACGTACACTATTCAATGCCCTTTTTGGAATCCGCCTTCCTTCATGTCGGTCAGACGCACGAAAAGAGCTGTCGCTGTCGGTCGGTCTTGGTTTGGTTCCTCTTCTTCCTCTTGTCCGGCCGGCTGGCACCGGCAGGAAGCCATGGCCTCGAACGGGAGCAGCAGCACGGTGAGTCCGGCGTCTCCTCGCTTCTTCTTCTCCCCCGGATCAAGTCGAGCCAGTTACCGGCCGGCGCTGGCGGGTTCCTCCTTTGCGTTTCCGTATCATTTCATTTGAGCTGGGATCTCACCGGGAGCTGGGGAATTTCTCTTGCTCCTCGCTCTTGCGTCGAGCGGACCGCAGGTGGTGGACGAGATGCAGAGCAGCTTGGACAGGGTGCGGCGCCAGCTCTCCTCCACCTCCACCCGCCACCTCCTCCAGGGCCCTCTCTTGAAGCGATCCGACACGGTAAATCCACTCCCCTTCATTTCCCCCTTCTTTCTCTATTCCAGTTTGGTTCAGAATTCCCTGTCTCTTTCGTACTAGGATGTCTAGTGCATGGTGTCAGTAAAAATTACTGCCAGACACAGCTAGGAATCCAAACTCTGCTGTTATTGCTCACCCGTGGACACCGTTTGTGGATTGTTTACCTGTCAGCTGCCATTTTGCTTGCGTTAAAAAAAACCCTGCCATTTAGCTTGTATTTGCAATTTCAATTCCTTTCTAGTACTGTGTAAACCACATAGTCTTTGCGCGAGGTCTGAGGTGTCCTTGTCCATCCTCATCCCATTGAGATTATTTTCGTTTGTCTTCCACTTTGTCAATTCCACTTACCATGTTTCCTCTTTTTATATGCTGATATAATCTTACACCTTGGATATGTCAGCTAAGAAAGTGGAATGAGCGCTGGGTCATACTTGATCCAACAACCGGAAAGATAGAATACAAGTATGGTAACTGCAGAGTTGTTTTCCTTTCCGCCAAAGAGGCGTCACCTGAAATGCCTATGGATGACACCGATTTTTTTTGGATCATGTAGGGTCCGTAGGAGTGACAAAGATGTTAGGGGAGTGATCATGTTCGATTCAACAAGCACAGTGACGTTATCGCCTATGAACTTCCAGTATGGACGTACTTCTATTCTAGTTCGTCATGAATTTCAGATGTACGCTGTGGAAACTTTGTAATGACCTGTGAAAACTCTTGGTGCAGTGGACTGGCAAAATACGATGGATGCTGTTTCTGTATCCGTACGGGGTGTCTTTACATTGTCATCTTTACTCTCTTCTCCTTTTGTCTAGATTTGATTCGCTGTGTTCTTTGACTAGTGTTCTAGATATTGGAACTCCACAGAAAAAGGAATACTTTCTTTGTGCAGAAACTCCCAGCGCTGCAAGAGCATGGGTATCCACTTTACAGTAAGCTTTGATAATCTATGGTTCTTGCTTATATTTATCTTTTTATCTTTTGTTTTTCCTGAAACTGGTTTTATCCTGAACCACAAGTTTTGCATTGCTGTTGGATTATCTCTTCCCTGCCACTGGACTGACTAAGATTAAATAAACATTTAATTGAATGTGTGTTGAATCTGCTATTTGCACTTTTACAACTGAATCTACAGTGGGTTGCTGTTTGATTTGTTCATGTAAGTGTCAGTATTGGCAGAACTGAAAAGATTAAAAAATACAAAACCATATTAGTGGACTATTACCTATGTCCTGGGATCCTAGATATTTAACACAGATTCAGAGAAATTACGAAAGGCCCATTTACCCTTGACGTAAACTCTGATCTATATGGTTGATGCATATATGGTGGCTGTGGTCGGTGGATTTAGAGAAGGCCTTGCTCTATTACCGCACGCATAATGGCAAATCACACAAATTTGTTAGGAGCAGGTTTATTTCAATGGAAATGCACACAATTTACTCAAAGTTCATACATGTTGGATGTAGTTGACAGATTTAGATAAGGCTAAGGAGGAGGGAGCAGATTCATTGGGTGAGAATGGTCCTGCAAATAAACCTCACCCTTAGCCTCTAGAGAAGTTTTGAATGCTATGATCCATTGTATTCCAGGAGAGGGAGTTGAATTTTTATGTGTGAACACTTCCCAGCTTTAGGGATTAGAAAATTAACAGATGTGAAACACCTTGTTATTTGGATATTACATTTTTAGATTCAGAATCAGAAACATGAAAATTCTGCTATATTTGGTGCTCTACTATGGTATTCTCATTAGCCTACCTGGATCACTGCTCACCACTTCCCCAATGATTAGGAAAGCTTCCTGTAAATAGTTAGTGCTACACGCGCTCATTCTTCCAAAGTGAAACAAAGAAACAATTGCTTGTAGAATCATGCAATGTTTCATTTTGTTCTCTCATTGATAATGTTACTTGGACCTTTTGAGTAAGACTGAAGAAGATCTTATGCGAATTAATAGTTTTCGTATGGAAGATGGAAAACTGATATGGGACACTCTAGAGAAGCATCTCCCAATTGATTTACCTACGAACAAGTTCTCGCTTTAAATCATTGCAATTTTTTCATCAGAAAAAGAACATGATGGAACATGTCATGCATAATGTGTTATTAAATTAATGCATTATAACGTAGAACTAGTTTATGGCTTTACAATAGCCTCAGTATATATAATATCCCTTCCCTTAAATTTCGTTTGGTTGATGTTTGATGTATGATATAGATCTATTCTTTCCCATTTTGTGTACTGCTGTTATATCTGCAGACCTTGAAGCCTAGTAATATTTTTCTTGCTTCATATGCAGTGCGACTCAGTTGGTACTACAGGCTCATAAGGAGGCGGTGAATTCATTGGGTGAGAATGGTCCTGCAAAATTGGGAACAGTTGCAACTGTTGTGGCTGTAGCCAATGCCACTGCAATTGAAGCAACAAAGGAGGTAGAAGCTGCAATGAAGATTTCCCTACGGGCAGCTTTGGGCTCAACTACAAATAAACTTACCAAAGGTCAATTAGATGATCTCACAATAATGATGGTATGCTCTTCCATATACTACTTGTACATAAGAGTACCTGAATTAATATTCAGTAATCAAGCAGTGAACGCTAGAATTGCTGAATGCTGATGTACATAAGACTGCTAAAAAACCCAGCAAATGGGTTGTCATATAGTTGCTGAAACTATTTATGCACTGTGAGGAACTATATTACTTTGTTTATTCGAATTAGCATAAATATTGCTAAATCAACGCGGATTCTGTTAGTTACCAGCCAATTTCCTGGCATACTGAATATATTTCATCACTCTGTTTCTATAGCTGGATTATATGACACAATTACTTCAGAAAAGTTCACTGCTCATATGCTGAATGACTTTGTGTTCTGTCTTTCAAAGCGACACTTCTAAAATTATAGTAATAGTTTGATCATTGGATACTGAAATTTTTTTCTTGTTTATATTTTTCTGGCAATGGCAATGCATCTACGACAATAGGAGACCCTTCGAGTTAAAGACGATGAACTCCACCAGTTGTTGCAGGATATTCGTGCACGTGATTCTACCATCAATGAGATTGCAGATAAATTACAGGAGACTGCAGAAGCAGCTGAAACTGCTGCTTCTGCAGCACGTTCAATTGATGAAGAGAGAAGATTTTTTACGTCAGAACTTGAACGTCTGAAACAAGACCATGAGAAACAAGCTGAATCATCTTTGCTTAGGGTAACTATCGCATACAATACACATATCTTCTAACACTTATTAGTTGTTACAGAATTATACATTAGATACAGGCCACCATGAGCATGCTTCGTGTCAATGAAAATATTTGAATATGTCTGTGTTTTTGTTTCAGTTAAGGGAATCGGAGGAGAAAGCAAAGCTTCTTGTTGAAGAGAGAGATCGTTTGCTTACAGAGAGAGATTCTGCTCTTCAAGAAGCTCAGATGTGGCGCTCGGAGCTAGGAAAAGCTAGAGGAAATGCTGTAATTCTAGAAGCTGCTGTTGTCAGAGCTGAAGAGAAAGCTAGGGTCTCAGCAGCAGATGCTGACATCCGCATAAAAGAAGCCATGAGCCGACTTGAGTCTGCTATCAAAGAAAAGGAGGATCTCCTAGCCCTTGTGGATGCTCTACGATCTCAAATACAAAGGTTTGGCATCCATAGTTCTATTTGATTTCCTTTGTTTTCATCCAGTTGAGAGTTTTTTTAAAACTAGATTCTTTTAGAGCCAACTTAACAGGAGTTTATATGTTTTTTCAGCAGGCAAGAGACTAGCACAATACAGGTTTGTGAAGAGAGCTCGGAGCTCTGCTCTACTGCTTCGAAGCACATGGAAGATGATAATGTTGATAAAGCTTGCGTAAGCGATACAGATCCAATACCAGTTACAGAGAACATTGTTGAGTTGGATGACGAGGGAGTCGATATCCCTACAGTCAGGGACACTGAGTGGGATAATCCCCATTCTTCTGAAGTGTCTGATGTAAGGGAAGTAACCACAGAACCTGAAGAAAACAGCTTGGATATTCCTGTCGATACTTGATGACCAACCTTTTATTTTGTGAGAATTGCTTAGAAGGTTTAGCTGGACTCTGAACATTCTTGTTCTCCGTGATGAGTTGTACTAGTAGATTCTCATTTTAGTTCATCATTACATTCTTGTTCAAGTTTCAGCATGAGTTGCTGAACTTGAACCCCCTTTAAACGTGTGCTCTGTCCCTGCTGAAATAAAATAGCACAACTATGTTGAGCGTGTGAGTGTATATCTGGACCTTCATGTTTAGAAGGTCATCTTTGCCCATTTTTTTTCTCATTCAGGAAATTCTTGCTGTATGCTGCAAACTGAGCGTCTGAGCCAGTAAATTTGCACTAATTCTTTGTATTTATGAACAATATAAAGAAGTAAATTTGGGATTTCTTGTCTTTCGTTTGGGATGATATTGTATATAGCTGCTGGAAAGATAAAGCAACGCTGCCAGCAAAATAATGTGGTCACAAGAAATGGTATGTCAGTATGTGCTCCGTTACGAAGCATTGCAGGGATGGAGAAGAAAAGTTCAATTACACGCAGGCAGTTCGAATCTCCATTGGAAGAAGAACAGGTCATACCAACCTGCTGATGACTGTTGAATCGATCTCATTCCAGAGGAGGCAAACGCATAAAAGTCCCAGTCTTCCACATAGTGTCTGTGAGTGCCAAAACTGAAAGCACCTTATATACCATAATAACACATTAGAAACTAGATCTCAAGACAACACCGCAGTCATGCACGCACGCATGTATCGTTTGTATTTATTAAAAATAAGAAGCAGACACATGAGCAGAAATCATCAAAATTTGAAGTCATTGCTACTTGCTGACCAAACACTGATTTCTTTAATTGACCTGCTAATGGGTTGGGTTGAAATGGGTTTAATGGTTGGGTTTTCATGTGGGTGCACTTTGCATGGGTTGGAAATGGATTGATTTACTCAGTTAATTTCGATAAAATTTGAAGATGTGAACACGAGTTTTTATTTTTAAGGTCCGGCTTTTGATGTGAAGCCCCACTTGCAGATCTTGTTGTGCTAACTGGCACAGATTATGTTCATGACATTTTGTGTCCTATTTAACAAATTTCAACCAATTTTGATAAAATTTGAAAGTAAGAACGCGAGCTTTTATTTCTATGGTCCGGCTTTGTTGTGGGGCCTACATATTGATGTGCTATTAAGGAAAACGGGAGTCGATTTCACATTTGTTCTTCCATGATATGTGGCTAAACATGTTTGGGCTGCTTTTACAGTATGGTTGGATAGGAGGTTGGGAGATGACTTTGAATCTATAGCTTCCTTGTGGATTGCTAACAAGAGATATATGATTTGTAATATTCACAAATTACGTAATCTGTTATGTTTTCAGAGAGTGCCGTGGAGTGGAATGAAGAAAGTTTTTGTAAAGATTGGGAGGATGCTAAGAGGATAGGAGAAGGTGGAGAGGGTAATTCAGTTAGTGGAGGCAGAAGCAAACTCAACGCCACTGATCAAGTGGAGGATGAATACATCAGAGTCGGCACAATCAAATGCTCAACTTTCGGAGGACTCAGGAAACACGACTAGTATACCATGTAGTACAGCTTAGTGTCATGTTTGGTATTTGGTTTTTGTTGCTCAGTTAGACTTTTGGTTGTTGTTGCATTCTGTTGCACACATACTTGGACCTTGAACGATGTGCATTGCTTTGTGGTAATAAAGTAGGGGAATCCTGTTATTAAAAAAAACCTACGAGTTTAATTAGTTTATGGGTTGGAATGGATCGTTGGGTCGAAACTATAAGAATATGGGTATGGGGTGGATTAAAACCCATTAGAGCATCTCCAACAGTTATGCAATTGGACTTTGCATTCTTGAAATTTGCCAAAAAACTTAAAAATTGCTCTCCAACAGTTTTGCATTTGACTTATGCATTTTGGCAAACTTGGCATTTGATGGACCAAACTTGGCATTTTTGCATAGGCACAATGGCTTGGCAATTTCAATATCCCGAGAATCTTGGACTCCTTGTCGTGCTCGTACTCCCCACATTGCGGTAGTTTCCCGCGAGACGACTCCTCCCCGCACGCGACTCTTTCTTTCCTCCGCGCGCCGCCTCCTTTCTTCGCGCGCCGCCTCCTTTCTTCGCGCGGGGACGAAGGAGATCCATCGCCGCCTCCTTTTCTTGCTGTTGGGGAACAGCTGCATCCTTCCCCCTGGTAGCGTCGAAGGTTATCCTTCACCCAAGGAACCTCCGACGCCTGAAGCGTCGAAGGATATCCTTCACTGGAAAATACTAATGTTGACGACT
>Ga0182004_10000442_pt1 | contig 24774 bp, 17 predicted proteins | sample Sormic07211540_1_FD_120479 | JGI IMG/M metagenome (GOLD analysis project Ga0182004, IMG submission 120479) | Endophyte microbial communities from Sorghum bicolor roots, Mead, Nebraska, USA - 072115-40_1 MetaG | ecosystem: Host-associated > Plants > Roots > Unclassified | place: USA: Nebraska...
CAGAATTATTGGTGCAGATACAATTTTCTTTTCACATACTACTATACATAAAAATATAGTTATAGAAATAAGGAATGTGTAGGATCATTCCACGGCTGCTATGTTGAACATATTCAAAGCTTACTTATAGTAAAAGTACGTACACGTTCCTGTTGCCCTGCTCGATCAGTTCAGACTTGAAGGTCAGTCCTGACTCAAAAAAGCATGTATATCAGTGTCATATTCGGAGCACAATTTTACTAGAAAACCTAAAGAACAATCTTTGTCCTGCTTGTGAGACGAAATCTGAGAAAAAAAATAACACAAAGCAGAATCAATAGAATTATGTGCCTTTGTTTAATTTTGATTAAGCGTCAAGTTTTGTGTCAGTTTTTTGTTTTTGTTTTTGTTTTTTTAACAACCTAGGCACGATATTGTGCCAATATCACGACATCAGTGGCATTTAGTTAGCACACTCATAGTTTCCTTTCTCTTGGTCAACTCTGGTCAGATCAGACATCAGTGCTATCTTAGCACTTAGCAGCGAGACAATCTGTTTCTATCGCATCTCATGAGGTTAAGTGAACTGAAAATTCATCATGCAGATGAAGTGTACCTAAATCACATGATGTCATGGAATATGGCTGCATCTTGAACCTGTATTTTTTTTGGATAACTTGGACTTGGCATCACTGTGAACCTGATCACTGCAAGGTGGGTTAGCGACACGAGGAGAGCATCATATATATATTCATATTCTTCAGATATCTACAGCTTCGGTGTCTGCTCGAGCTCCTCGCGGGGAAGTCGCCGCCTATCCACACATGCGGCAAGCCGGCAACACCATGAGATGGCTGCAGTTCGAGGAGCAGAGAGTTCATCGGCGCAGCACAGTAAGCTCATTGTGCTAGACATTCAGTCATCCGTCCTTTGTATGAGCATATATAAGAGTTGGTCAACATATATATAAATTTTCGTTTCTGTATTTTCCAAGCATCTGTCTGAACTGTAATGCTGGTCATGTGCTCTTATTAGCCCATCTTGATATCAGGATTTGTGTGTAGCTATTTCTTTCCCACATTGGAGACCTTTATTGCATTGGAATCCATGTACCACGGATCTCATCATTTGTCAAAACTTTGATTAAATTAGTTTGTCCTTTATTGCAAAATAATGTTGGTATATTTAATTGTTGATTGAAGAGCCAACAGAGATGTGAAAGCAGACAAACATTTTTTGAATCACACTACAGGTGCAAACACTCATACTTATATAAAACCACCCCTATAAACATAGACACTTTACGTTGAATGGATTTTTTTGGGGTTGGTGCAAACACTCATACTTTACGCATATCATTTATGCATATTCTCTTGTTGCAATATACAGCCACTTCACTTGTATATGTGCTTACTAGTCACAAAGCACAAGCACAAAGGCTATTGCTTTTTTGGAAACACAAAGTAAATTCTTATTTTTTTTAATCTCGAAACAAAAAGGCTATTGGTACTCAAGAAAAGAAAAAGAAAAGAAAAAGAGAAACTATACACCTGCCCTGACCCAAAAACACCGCAAAGGCCCTTCTCCCAAAGCCCAACCCAACTGCCCAATAGGTTACAGATAAATGTGGCCCGCCTTCTCTTCTCCAAGTTCACGGCCCACCAACCCTTCCCCTTCTGTTCTCAATAAATATATATAAATATACTCTAGAAGCACAATTAAAGAAAAAAAAAGACAAAGAAAAGAAACAAATCGAACCAAACCCTAGTAGCGGTGTCCGGTCCGGCGAGACCCCTATTTCCTCTCGCAGCCTTCTCTTCTCCCCAAACCCTAATCTCTGCTCCTGCCTTTCTCTGGTCGAGCGGCGGCGATGGAGGGGAAGGAGGAAGGTCGGATCTTCGTGGGCGGCCTGTCGTGGCAAACGGACGAGCGCAAGCTTCAGGACGCCTTTGGCCGCTTCGGGAAGGTCGTCGACGCCCAGGTACCCGCACCTACCCGTCCGTCTCCGTTAGTGCTCTTGCCCGCCCCGGGTAGTTTTGCGAGATCTATCAGTTCCGTGTTGTCACGCGGTACGATGTTGTTGGGTACGGTGCTTGGCAGGGCGGTGGGTGAGGTGGAAAGGCGGATCTGCAGATTGCTTTTGCGTTCCGTCGAACGGGGATGCGTGTTTTGCGTAGGAAGGAGGATTACGATTTCTGCTCACTTTTATGCCTTCCGTTGTTCGGGAAGAGGCGTAACTTGAGAGAATAATTTTCTTCTTTAGTTTGAAGTAGCAAAGTCGAATTCTTCGGCTTCACTAGGAGCGAAATTAAAAATGATGAAACGGGGCTTCTTGTCATGATGATGATTCACCCTGTTCATGGGCTGGGTTTGCCGGTTTCTGGTCTGGAAGCAAACCAACCCAAAAAAAATATGTCGGTGCGGTCTGGATTGGTTTCCACTGGATTGCTGTGGTTTTGATTAGTTTATTGGATTGGGTTGGTTATCCGGTTAGAATGGTTAACACGGGTTGATAGCTGAAACTCCGATGAAGAAGCGTGTGTATCAGTCCAATCCACCGGCTGTATTGCTTTGTTTTGCTTTGCATTGAACGATTCAGACGCATGCATTCTGAAGCTTCTGAATTGATCAGAAGATAGAGCACACCCACGCAGCCTGACGCCTGAGCTTACCGGGCACCGCTGCTCGTGCCCGCCTCCACCGCTGGCGTTCGCGTCCGCTGCTGCCGGTTGCCGCTGCCACGCCCGCCGCGGCGCTCGCATAGCAGTTGGGACGTCGTCGACCACAACCTCGAGGGTCTGCACATCGCCGTCGACGATGCCGTGGCCACCAGCAGCATCCTGGAGTTGTCTTGACTCCTGCGTGGTGAAGGCAAGCCGCGGGCCCTCAATTCGGTGCTTCAGACCCTCCGCAAGCTATCGCCCATGGCGTCCGTCCTCGTGGAGCAGGACGACGGCCGCAACAAATGGACCTTTCTTCCTGGGTCGCTTCATGGAGCGCTCCCACTTCGGCGCGGAGATACGCATACGTAGTCGGCTGCGAGGGCGTGGCGCGCATGGAGCGGCACAAGCGCTCTGACTAGTGGCGGCGCTGCATGAGCCACGTCGGGTTCCAGTCCATGCTGATCAGGACGGCGGCCAGGGCGCGGTAGGCGTCGGCTGTTCTTGGTTCCCATGAGTCTCGCTGGTTTCTAACTGTGACCGGATAAAGCTCTGGAAATCTTTTTCTGGGTAGATGGGTTATGGGCCGGACCATACTATAACCGTGATAGTGGATTTGCCTGGGTTGGTTATGGTCCGATAGCCGGTTTCGTCGAACCGTTGAACAGGGTGAATGATGATGGGCTAAAATAAATTAATAGTATCTTGTATAAACATGCATCCTAGCTTCTCAAAGAGAGTTAAAATAGTCTAGTGTCATTTGTCTATTATGATTCATGGCTATTTTTCGTATGCTGATAGCTTGCTCTCAGAAATTCATGTATACTCACTGCTCTTTTTTTTTTGTATTTTTCTTTGCAACTGGGCTCTGTTCTCTCGGCCATTCTTTGTTTGCTGAGGCTCAATGAGCGGCAGATTTCCAGAGATTGAATGCAAAGTGATACTTGTTGCTTTCCTGAGCTGAATTGCCGATGAGGTTCATTACAGTTAGATGACTGATTTGAGCACTTTGACTGTGAAATTGGATTGAATAAATGGAGAACAGCCATTGGTCCTACTGTTACTGGTGTTCTGCTATTTCTTAGTTCAGTTTTGTGGTCTGATGAAAGAGAGGGGATGTTTCTATTGATTTTTTTTTGGGTAGGATCGGATGAACAACACCTCCTCATGCCTCCTTAGTTTCTGATCTGTGGAAATTCTGCTCGTCCAGCTCAATAGTTGTGCACACCTGTAGAGAACAACAACAGGGACTATGCTCATGACACAGATTGATAGATGAAGTTGGGTGGCTCATTGCCAGATCTGCACACATTACTGCTGTAGTTGGTTGAACTGATTTTATTGGCTGATAAGATGCAGCAGAAATCATCGATTTGCTATAAGTGTTTTGTTGTGTTCACTGCCCTGGCCATGTTTTCAGTTGGGTTCATTGGCATCCTTGCTGCAGATAGAATCATGACTGCAGTTGACTTGTTTTGTTTTTACTGATATGACGTGCCTACATAGCTTCTCATCCTGCTACCTTTGTCAGCATTTAGTGAACTGGTGACTAATTTGATCTTTTTTTCGTGTTCTGTGTTTTGTTAGCACTAGATAGAGCTTGCAATGATATGCAACTCTTTACGCAAATGCTTATTTCTTAGCGGCTCCAGCAAAATTTGGTTTTTGCACTTTTTTCTATTCAAAACTCAAGCAACTCCTTTTCTCAAGGGCTCCTTTTTGAAGCTGTTTCTTGTGTAATCCATTTTTTATTAGTACCATACCATTGCTGCTTGAGCCTCGAGGACAGTAAATGCTTCCGCCTTCGGTAATGGAAGCTGAATTTTGTTTAGGGTTAACATTTGCATATTGGTACATTATATACAGTATTCAGTGATCATTTATGGACACTTGAAGGACAAATGCTGGAGCAGAAAATTGATGCTAGACTCACCAGTGTGGACCCTTTGATCCATTGTCTTTGTGATATTACTTTCAGCCACCTCCATGCGTTGCACTACAGTTTTGGGAAGACAAACTGGGTTCGCCTAGGAGATCAGCTAACCAGCAGCTCAGACTTCCACTATTGTTACCACGGAAATGCTAGTCGTTTTCCTTTAGGTTTGTGCATTGGTTTAGATGGTATGGTATGCAAACTAGAGAATATGGCAGTGGACATATCTGCTTTATTGTCCTGGCACCAGAATATGCTGAAATTTTTGAGAAGTTAGTTCATGTCAGTAATGGTTAAATTGGTTCCTGGTTGGAAATAGTCCAGTTCTCCGAAACATGGTTCCCACTTCCCAGAGGTTCTATAGCTTTGCTCCTTGTCCGTGTTAACGAGCTTTGCTGTCTTGGGAATAGACATAGTTACAGCTAGATGCATCTGTGTCAGGATTATGATTTGTTCTTGAATTACTGAGATCCAGGAATAACCTAATCTCAGTGCTTCTCTTCTGAGGTAATGTCCTTTTGTTGTCTGTCAATTATCTCTAAATTTGTAAGCAGAAGTGATTCTGCTTAGTGTAATCTGTTTCACATAGTGGATACTATTGATTGATATGTTGTGTTTCAATGGTTCTCTCATGTACCACTATGTCTTAAGATATAATTGTTACAAGTGGCAAATTTTTTTTCGAGTGTTACTTTGCTTTGTATCAAATAATGTAAAGATACAATGCAACGAATTATTTTGCTGAAATTAAATATTTCTTGATCCTTGGTTCATCTCAAAGTTCAAGTACTTGGTGCAAATACTTGTTTGAGGTTGTGTAACATTGTAGCAATTGTTACTGACATTTATATTCTTATCACTTAGCTTGATAACTCATTTTCACCATATTCTTTATCCTCATGAGTGTTTCTACTTGTAGATCATGCTGGAGAGACACACTAACCGCCACAGGGGATTTGGCTTCGTGACATTTGAAGATCGGAGGGCAGTTGACAGCGCTATCAAAGAGATGCATGGCGAAGAGTTAGATGGTCGCACCATCTCAGTGAACAAGGCTGAGCCTAAGATGAATACAGACGACACAAGGTATGAAAGTGGTGGTGGACGAGGAGAGTATCGTGGTGGCAGAGGTGATGGTCCACCCCCAGGCAATTGCTTTGAGTGTGGTCGTCCTGGTCATTGGGTCCGTGACTGCCCTAGTGCTGCTGGTGGTCGTTCTGGCAGATTCTCGTCCAAGTTCAGTGGTGGTGGTGGCGGTGGCAGGGGAGACCGTTTTTCTGGATCAGATAGGTTTGGTGATCGTTACATGGATGATCGTTATGACGGTGGTCGTTATGGGTACCGTGATCAAGTTGATGCAAGGGACAGGTATGCTGGGGGCCGAGATCGTTATGCCAATGATCGCTACCCCTCTGGTGGCGATCACTTTGGTGGAGACAGGTATGGAGGTGGCCCGGATCGTTACGTGCCAGGTGGTTATGGTAGGGAGCGAGAAAGAAGCTACGAGAGAGATGGAGTTCGTGGTGGCGGCGGCAGCGGCTATGATAGGAGTGGCCCAAGGGGTGGTGGTGGCTATGACAGGGATGTCCCTAGAGGTGGCGGGGGTGGTGGCTATGACAGGGATGGTCCACGTGGTGGTGTCGCTGATCGTTATGGCGGTGGAGGACCTGCACGCTATGATGGAGGAAGTTGCAGGGATAGGCCTGGGCCATATGATCGCCCTGGCAGAGGAGGAGGACGTTTTGATGATCGCTACTGATGAACTGCCTGTAGACTCAAGCTCCTTGTCTTGTAGTTTAATGTTTGCAGTTTTTCATAGCTGAATGCTTAATGCGCTATGGAAGATGCTTAATTTATCCCTCTTTTGGCACTTTAATGTCTGCTCTGTATTTCAACCAGTACTTGGGCGCGGTGTTGCCTTCTTGATAAGTCTATCCAGCTGACTGTTTTTGCATGAGATGAGTCATGCTCTGGGCTATTACCCTGCCTGTTGGATGTTTCAGTTGTGCGTGTCGTGCTCGTGCGTTTTGCAGTCGTAGTGGAGTAGAGGTTCTCAGTGATCGTTTGTCATTGTTGATCTGAATGAATATCTGGTATGCATGGACTATGTTTTCAGTGATTGTCTGTCACACCGTTGGTCTGAATAGCAGCTGGTAAGCATAGATATGTTCAGTGACGGTGCTTGTCATTGTTGTTGGTCTGGATATCTGGGTTTGCAAGGATATATTCAAAGTGCTGAGATGCAAGGGCTTAACAGAACTGTGGCCGAAAGTACCTTGTTATGCTAGAAATAGCTGGCTACCATGGTAATCTTGCTGTTAGTTTTTGTCGGCGGTCTTGAAAATGCCCTCCAGAAAAGCACCGAGTCAGATCACGTTGGGTGGGGTCTTCTATTAGCAGAAGTAGAGCGGTTTCTGACTTCCTGTATAGAAAGCCAGTTTATTTCGTTTTCATATGATGGTTTGCCATTGATGACCTGTACAGCTGTACTACAAAATTAATATAATCTAAAAATTAGCTCTGATTTTTCTTTGTTATTAATCTTGGCATTTGCGATGTTTTTCCTGTTTAATCTTAGCACGAGGAGAAGTACAGGAAACACTGATAAAAAATATTGGAAGCGAGAGAGATTCTGAGGTGGAGCACGGTACGGTTAGTCTAATCATAGCCGGTGCCGCCTGTCACCGTCTCCGCGACTCTACCGTCCAGCGTGACTTATCCAAAAGTTCCCCGTCTCCATCCGTCCCGCGCCTTTCCAATTAGGCTCGTCAAGAAAAAATCACGATCTGTCAATCTCGGTCCCGTGATATACTCCAGTCCACCTCCTGTTTTTAACTTTTAACGGTAACACGTAATAATCCATGGACGCCGGGTAACGCTAAATTAATCGCTGTCGCCATCGGCGTCAAAACGGCACATTACTCAAGCTATATTCTAGTGGAGCACTCTCAAGTGATAACATTTCTTTACGCGGTGATCCGTGGCCAACTTTGGCCTTAGCTCTTGATATGTCTTAATTATGTTAGACAGTGTATCGATATCATGAAACACACCATTTTTTTTGAACTTTTGACTTCAATTTTTTTTGCTGATTCTCTCCATTTTTTTTTCTAGCAAGGAAATGAAAATTCATATGATTAGAGACTATAGAATTATACTTTTTGTCATTTTAATTGTATTCTGGCGGTGCTGAGCAACTAATTTGTACTTATAATAATATGCACACACACATATATTAGTTGCCCTTCCACAAGTGGTGTAGACAGTGGAGAGTATAAAGCGGTAACTTTGCCTTATTCATCCTAATCCCGGTCGGACATTGAAATGGAAAACCGTTCAAATAGCTCTCAAAATAAAAGATAACGCCTACCATAAATACAAAATAAATGAATAAATAAAAAACAAAAAAGAAATGAATCAGAAAATCCCCATTTCCTCCTCCTCAGCCTTCCCCTTCTTCCTCCCCATTGATCCCCTTCCCCACCTCCACTCGTCTCCCAAATCGCCAGCGGAGAGGGAGAGCCATGCCGCCTCCTCCCCTGCCCTCGCCGCCCCTGACCGGCTGACCCCACCTCCGCACTGCTCTTTCCCTTCCACCTGGGCCCCCACAGCGTTCCCCTTCCCGTCACCACCAAATCCCCAAATCCCGGAGGGACGAGCGAGGAGGTAATTCGTCGCCTGATCGATCGGCCGATCCGCCGCCGCTGCCGCCATGTTCAACAAGATCATCAAGAGGGGGAACCGCAAGGGCGCGCGCGGGGACAGCGCGGAGTCCGCCGCGCGCCCCGCAGCGCCCTCGTCGTCCTCCGGGAGCGGCGGCGGCGGCGGCGCGGGGGGCGCCGCGCCCGTCACCGTCAACCACGCCTCCCGGGGCACAGGGCCTTCGCCGTCCTCGCCCACCTCGCCGCACGTCGCGCCGTCCGCGCTCGTGACCAACCAGGCGGCTGGGGCGGCGTCGCCGCCACTCCTCGAGCCGCTCCCGCTCCTCCGCGACGTCGCCGCCGCAGACCGCCCGGGCCTCCTCCTCCGCAAGCTCCGCCTCGTCGCCGCGGTCTTCGACCTCTCGGACTCGCTCAAGCACCCGCGGGAGAAGGAGGCCAAACGCCAGGCGCTCCTCGAGCTCGTCGATTACGTGCAGGCTCCTGCTCAGGCCGCGGGCGCCAACGCGCAAGCGCGCCTCCCGGACCACGTCCAGGAGGCCCTCGTCGCCGCCATCTCTGCCAACATCTTCCGCCCGCTGCCACCCGCGCTGCACGAGTCCGCCGCCGCGATCGACCCCGGCGCCGCGCCCGACGACGAGGAGGAGCCATACCTCGACCCCTCCTGGCCACACCTCCAGCTCGTCTATGACCTCCTCCTCCGATACGTTGTTTCGCCCGACACCGACACCAAGGTCGCCAAGCGGTATGTGGACCACGCCTTCGTCCTCCGCCTCCTCGACCTCTTTGACTCCGAGGATCCGCGTGAGCGCGAGTATCTCAAGACCGTGCTCCACCGCATCTATGGCAAGTTCATGGTACACCGGCCATTCATCCGCAAGGCCATCAACAATGTGTTCTACCGGTTCATCTTTGAGACACAGCGCCACAATGGCATAGGGGAGCTCCTTGAGATCCTTGGAAGCATCATTAATGGCTTTGCCTTGCCAATGAAGGAGGAGCACAAGCTATTCCTTGCCCGTGCTCTCATCCCCCTGCACAAGCCCAAATCTGTTGGGATCTACCATCAGCAGCTGTCCTATTGTATTGTTCAGTTCGTTGAGAAGGACTACAAATTAGCAGATACTGTGATTAGGGGTCTGCTCAAGTACTGGCCAGTCACAAATTGCCAGAAGGAGGTGTTGTTTCTGGGGGAGCTTGAAGAAGTGCTCGAGGCAACGCAGCCTGCAGAGTTCCAGCGGTGCATGGTGCCATTGTTTAAGCAGATTGGTCGATGCCTTAACAGTTCTCACTTCCAGGTATGCCTTTAATTGATCTTTTGGCTTCTTGTTAAGTAGTATATTGTCATCAGCATGCCTGCATACACTTCTAAGTTTTGTTTTTTTAGTCAAATGAGCTCCATGTGTTCTGAGATATGCCTTTTTGAGTTGATATGCCTCATTGCAAGTTCCAAATCACTATTTGCACGTTGAGGAAAACAACGGCGTGTTTGGTTGCTGCGTGACTGTGACTGTGCCCTGCCCAAAGTCTCGGCCGGCCAAATCTTGGCGGCCAAATTGTCCGCCCGGAAATTGGCTGCGCACTGGCTGCAAAATGAGCTGTTCTTCAGCCTCGTGAGCTGGGGCAGGCCAAAATGCGGTAGGAATCCAAACAATATCAGTTTTCTTGGTCAACAGCCAAATTTTGGCTTGGCAGTCGTCGGGTTTCACCCAAACACGCCCCAGAACCCTTATGCAAGGCAGTGTTAATTAATAGGAAAAAATTAAACGAGACGCATTGCTTTGTACATGATATTTTTGTAACCTAGCATAAAAAGTTCCATTAAGTTGCACGCAAATGAGTTTTGAGCCAGTAGGACACCTTTGAGAATTATCATTTTGCACTAGTACTTCTGGTATTACTTTTATTGATCCCCTTTATAGCTTACTCCTGGAGGCATAGGCTTTGGGCCCTTCTTGGACACTAGTAGGTTGTTTAGGGGCTTACCTCTGAGCTGGGAATTTAAGACTCGACCTGTGAGGGCATAAGACAGCCCCTGGGCATTTTGCTAAGAAGAAGAGCTTCTCATGCAGATCAAGAAAATCCCTGAACACAGTGACACCGTAGCCCATGTGAGAACAACCACGACTTGGGCTGTGATCTGGGAAGTCAGTAACTGCATCCCAGGATAAAGAAATATTCTCATCATTTTTGTAGTTTCTTCTTCTTCAATGTCTTCTCCTGTTATTGGTCCGAAAAACATTCTTTCTGATACATTGGAACACACTAGGTGTAGGTGATAGTTGATTGTTTGCAGACAATGTAGTAGCAGCTTAATAGCTTTCGCAGGATAAATGGCCATTGTTTGATTTTTCTTGGCAAAATAGCTACATCATAGATATATCCGAATCTGGCACTTGCTCTAGTTCCGTAGGGTTGCTCTTTTGTAATTTTGATTCTTTGGTAAATTAGTCGCCAGCATCACTCAAAGGCACCTTTAGATCACAAGAATTTATGGAATCAAGAAATGTTAGCGATATTCATAACAGTCGAGCACAGGTGTTTGATAAGTTTTTAGTCTTGCAGTGTTGAAATATGTTATGGAACTTGGATGCTATGGGATGGAAGAATCTAAGCTGGGTTTAGATAGAAAGGGCATATAATCTTCCTTTCCCTTTTTGTTTCCTCATGTTATTGGTTTATGTCAGTGTATCCAGCTTTTAGTGGCTTTTATTTCCTTTTTGCATAGCTAAGCTACCTAATAGCTTTAGATGCGTATAATCTGCAGCTTTTAGCAGTAGAAGCGTGCAAATATTGGATTCAATATATTTCAGCAGTACAAGCTGCCATTTGCAGCAATCAACTGGAGCGAAAATGTGTTTGATCTCTGAAATACTTCAAAGATACGGTGCAATTACTTCTTTAAATACTGTACTATGTCCTCAGAGAGATTACTCGCTTTCCACACTGCACTGGACCTGTAAACTGCAAATGGACCATCTATAAGTTCTGGAAGAATGTACCATCGCTATCTATAAGGTGCCAGATCTATCAGTTCTTGTCTCAGTGTTGCTAGTACAACCTTTGGTGTTATGTTAAATGTTAGCTGACCTGGGAGAAAGTCATGGGAGAGGCTAAAACATGCAAAAGATAACACAAGCTATTAGACAAGACTGGTTCCCCGGTGAAAACTGTTTGTTGTGGGCATGTTCGGAGATATCTATGCTAGTGTTTCATTAAGATAGTCATGTCCCTTAACAGCAGTTGATAAATATCCGTTGTTTTGAGTTGATCTGTTCTGTGGGATCTTAGGTACCAAATATTTCAGTGTTATTGACAAGAATGGTTTCTTTATCTAGCAACATGCAGCATTATTTATAAATATTTCTGTATCTATCACTGAAAATTTTAGAAAATGAGTGTATCCATCCATTTATTATTACATTCTTCAGTTTCCATGGTTTGTAAAAACATAAATAAGGCAACCAAACTGCTTGTTGTACTATGTTTAGGCACCTAAGTCTGGCGGTAGATAAGTTCAGTAAGTTAAAATAGCTGGACTACTCGCTGTTGGTAATAATTATTTGTTGTTTTTCTTTTTTTTGGCAAGAAAAGACATGCAATTTTTCCTCCATTTTTTATCATTTTTTTCTTTTGTTATGTAATATATATATATATATATATGTGTAGCTATTTTTCCTTGGGGGCGATATGGCCTCATAACATTGACCCATGTGGCGCAATAATCTTTTTAGTACATATAAACCTAAACCTGTCTTACCGAAACAAAGCATGCTGTAGTAGATGACTCCTCTGGTTGTAGGAGTAAGTTGTAATATTTCTTGTATTGAATTGACTCCAGAACCCACTGTGCCTAATGAAAATCCAACATTTCTAATCATGGTTACAAGTGTACGTTCCAACTTTCCTGTACTGGGTTCAACCATTTCCCTCTGCTGTTCACATTCCAAGAACATAAATGCTCTGTGGTTGTCATATGCTGGATGGTGAATGTTTACTGCATGCTAATTGGCCACTGTCTCTTTTGATTTGATTATTGTTGGAGCTGATATCTAGCTAAGCACATTGATTTTTGTAAACTGTGGCATACTGATTTCATTTTCATTATAATGCTTATTTTTACTATTGGATGGCTAAATAAACAATAAATTTTTATTCCATTGCCACAATTGATTCAAATTTCATTTCTATGTGTAATACTCTGGTTGGTAAGTGAACTTATCTAGATGATCCAGTGAGTGAACTTATCTAGATGAACTTATGTAGACAGGAGTCCAGGACCTTCCTATGAAACGAGTTGCTTCTTTTCTCTGCTTACCATCTCTGCGCCCTGTCTACATTCTACAATGATGACTCTTTCACTCACTGCATTCCGTTCCTGACATTTGCTTAAGTACGGATCTTTTTCTATCTTTATTGCCATTTGTTGTGGATATATCTAGGCCTGCTATGTCATTTCTGCAAATAAATAATATCTCATGTTGGACTTCTTGTAGTTCAGTATATATTCATAAAGCTAAAGATTCATGTCAGAGTTGTTTGAATTCAATTATCATAAATCCCAGGAAGCGGCTCTACCATTAACCAGTTTATTTTAGGAATGTTACATTGTTTGACTCTCTCTATGTGCAGTACTGCACTCTGCATTCAAATCGCATATTCGGTACCTGTAGTGTGTTAAATAATCTTGGCCTGAATCTCTTGACAGTTATATAATATATTCCTGGTCTGTGTCTTCAATTGAAATGAAATCTTCCTAGGGCATACACAAGCACTCAGGCCCCACTCATGGATGAGTGGGTACTTCTGTTGCTTAACTTTTCCTATCTAGTGCTCCATTTGTAATAACCTGCTTTATGATTGGAGTCAGCTTGTACAAGTATATTATACACTCAGGTCCCTTACCTATCCCACCACACAGACACCCTCTCCTCCCACAAAAATGGGTGGCACATCTATAATAGTGCACAACCAGTGTAACATTTAAAGTAGTGCAAAAATTGTATACTTGTCTTTTTTATGGCATTTTGAGCAACAGAAATTTAGTTGGTGCTGTTTTCTATTTCTCTCTGTAGATGGTTGATACCATGCTGCTGTGCAAATTACTTCACTTGGCAGTGGTCCTTCGCTAGTTGAGTTGCCATGGTAGAGCCTAGGGACTTTAGGGCGCAATCGTGTGTGATGGCGGGCCAGCGCTTCCACGAGTGACGTCGTGCAGGCACAGTCAGGGAGAGGGAGTCTTTTTTTGGCATTTTGAGCAACAGAAATTTAGGTTGATACCATGCTGCTGTGCAAATTACTTGGCACTTGGCAGTGTTCCTTTGCTAGCTGAGTTGCCATGGTAGAGCCTACGGATCTTAGGGCGCAATCGTGTTTGGTGGCGGGTCAGTGCTTCCACGAGCGACATCGTGCAGGTGCAGTCGGAATGGGAGGGAGGGCTACAAGAGTTTGTGTTTTATCAATCTAAACGATGGAACTCATCCAGGCGGTTTGCCTCGTGTCGGTCAGTTGCCGCGGACGTGCACACAGCCCACGTCCCATGGCGTCGTGCGTCTCATGCCTGCGTAGCCCTTTGTATATACCCCGTCATAACATACCCTTGCCTAACAAAATATGCTTTATGTTGCTACTCTGATTTCTAGAAAGTATTTTACTATATTATTATAAGTTGGTTGTTCCTGCTCTTGTGATACATGATTACTCCATCTCTGATGTTTTTGCTTGATTATTGATTTTCCTTGTCAGGTTGCTGAACGGGCTTTGTTCTTGTGGAACAACGATCACATTGTAAGCTTGATAGCACAAAATCGTGGTGCTATATTTCCAATTATATTTGAAGCACTTGAGAGGAATATACAGAGCCACTGGAATCAAGCTGTTCATGGTCTCACTGCAAATGTGCGCAAAATGTTTTTGGACATGGACAGTGAACTATTTGAAGAGTGCCAGCATCAGTACATGGAGAAACAAGCAAAAGCCAAAGAGATGCAGGAGCAACGAGAATCAGCATGGAGACAATTGGAAGCTGTTGTTGCTGCCAAGGCTGCTGGAGATGATATGGTTTTGGTCAACTAGGTAATATAACCTTTCCACATCATTTATTTGTTAGTGCTTGTGTTCTTACGTTGTTTTAGTCTTGTAACCTAAAACTGTACTGCTCTGTTTATGTCCTCTTGTTGTTCTTGTTTTGTTTTAGCATATCTGTGAGATGCGTTGCCACTTTTTGTACTGCTCACCTTTTGTTTTGACTTGGTCATGGCAGTTCACAAAAAGATGGAATATATATGTACCAATGTTTCAATTTATTATGGACATTTGATTTTTAGTAATGTCAATCAAACCAAGCATCCATAAGTATGCAAACATCGTTTGAAAGGATGTTTATGCTTCCTCAGATGATTGCTGCTCACTTATTTCATGAGCGTCACGTGCACCTTTTGAGACAACAAGGTATTGGTGCTAGTTGCGGTGCTCTTATATCAACATTGTTGACTTGGGACTACCAGATCCATGTTCCTTGCACCAGTGAAAAAAAGTGTGGACCGAGTTTGAACACATTGGTGGCAGCCAAGGCCAATCATGCAGAATTTCTATGCCTAGTGAGGTCCTGCTATGGTTCTGACCCGTTCCTTTATTCAGCCCCTGCTTTTCTGTTGTGTTAATTTATGAATAATTGGACTTGTATTAATCCTTCATTGTTTGCCCTAGTTCCGTACCCACAATTGGGAAAATCCCAGTAGAGAAAATGACTGAGCTAGATTGTAAGCTTTTATTTATTTATTTTTATTTTTATTACTTTTCTACTTCGGAGTTATTTCAGTTCATGTTGTTGTATGGAGGTAACATCACGAATTCAGATAAAAAGCGCTTTTAACTTAGTTTCTGGCATGATAGCAATACAATGGCTCGTCTGCAAGAACTGTTCGACGTTGCTGTGCTTGTTTTATTGCAATATAATGGCTCACTCTGTGGTACGCTGGACTAAGTTCTGGTTACATGTTAAATTCGTGGGTAAATGGCAGGGTGCTCGCCGTATGCAATTTCTAAGTTTAGGCCTCATATTTGATATGGTATGGTGTGTGGTAGCCCTTAATATGAGTTTCCTGGTTCCAATATATGCGCAAGACATCGGTTCATGCATGCCATCTTGGCCGGCCTTTGATGTTTAAGCCTTTCTTTGGCACAAGAGTTTGCAATCTCTGAGACTTGGCACTTGGCACTTGGCATTGATGACTCGCGAATCGCGAGAGAAAGAAGTCGATCGAAACTAGATACTCACGTGAAAGTCTTTCGGTCGGCAGTGAAATATCGGAGTACACGTTAGACATCATGCTCACGTGCATGGCAGTTGTCTCCCTGCCGAAAAAGAACGGTGGAGCCCATGCTCATCCCGTTTTTTCCACTAAACAGTCGGGAAGATTTACTGGAATGGATGTGGACCACGCGTTATCGTCTTTTAAGTGCCTCCCAAACCAAAAATATAAATGTCGAAGCCTTGAAGATAAGTATGGTATCACCACTCACCAGCCGCCACTTGCATCATGTACATGCGTGTACCTGGCCGACCAGATAATTTCTTCAACCCTTTTCAATCAATATTATAATATTAACCTAGTTTTAAAGGTCTTTGCAGATCTGGAGCATGTTTGGGTGATGTAGTTTTCGAAAACTATGGTATCATAAAAACTATGAAGTTGTAAGTCAAAGAGATATAAAAACATGGTTTAGAAAAAAAAAAGATTATGAGTGTAGTTTTTGAAACTCCAAAAAGACTACAGTTTTTAACAAAATCATGGTTTTAGGAACTACAAAGTTTATTTTATCCAAACATTAAATAATTTTTGAAAACTAGTATTCCGAAAACCATAGTATTTCTCTAGTACTTTGAAAATACTTACATGTATGATGTATCCAAATATATCCCTAGCTTTTTTATCGAACCATGGCACGATAAGAAGATGTTGGGGCAACAAGGGACACTAGGGTGGTAGCGCTAGCCTAGCTGTGCAAAAGTGGCGTTCCTATGGTGCCTATATTGTTGCGCCATCGCGCCTAACAGGGCGAGACAATGAGTTATACTAAGTTAGAGCAACCACAATGTAGACAAAAAGCAGTTTATAGAACTTAATATATTCTATATAGGCTAGCTGAATACTCCATCCGTTCATTTATCGTCTTAGCCTTTGACGCAATTACCAAGGAGCAGAGCAAAAACATTTACTTTGCATTTAGGCAAGGAACAACCAATAAGTAGCAAAGAGACAACAATAAATGCAGATAAGTGGTAGCCAATGAGCAGCAAAGGGGGAATTATTATAGGTAAGTCCCAAACTAATATGAAGGAGATTTTTGAATAAAAAGTTTTTGCTTAGATGAAGAAGATAAATGAATGGAGAGAGTATATTGTAGAACTAGCTCATATAGACGTATATAGCAAAAACTATTCATAAGGCTATGAACTACCCATAAGGAATAAAAAAAATATTGGTGGAGAAAAGTGGGATTGATGATTGAGTAGTTGTTCTTTTTGAATGAATTTTTTCAGTGTTCAGACCTATTCTATATCCATTTATAGACTACTCATCTAGACTATAACGTTATGACAACAATAATAACCTTGTTTAGTTTACCCCAAAATATAATTTTTTTTAAAAAAATTCCCGTCACATCGAATCATACATGAAATATTAAATAAAGATAAAAACAATAACTAATTGCACAGTTTGCCTGTAATTTGCGAGATAAATCTTTTAAGGCTAGTTAGTTCATGGTTGAACAATAATTATCAAATAAAAACGAAAGTACTATAGTAGCCAAAAACTTTTTACCTCCTCAACTAAACCAGGTCTAAAGTTAGTAACACAAAAGCTACCCTCACATGAACTAAACATTAGTTGCTACTGGCGGACCCTTTTCTTCTTCTTCCCTCTGTCCCTTCAGGTTGCACATGGCTTAGCTTGACGCTGTCATCTACCGCTACCCCCATGCCCAGGAGAGGTTGGATTTTGGCGGTGGAGTGGTCCCCTGGGTGTGTGCAAGGCAAATGTCCAATAAATCCTCTCCTTTAATGGTGTATTTCGTGGTTTTGGATTTCTAGGGTTTGGTTCTTGATTTGTGGTGTAGTTGCAACGATCGGTCGTTTTATAGGATCAGATGCATGGTAGATGTTAGTTGACATTGGCCTTCATAATGATAGGGGTGGATAATTGTTCTAGAATAAGATTTTTTTGAGGATAAGATAATAGGATAGATGCAATGGCTATTATGACAATGATCTTATGTCTGTTAAATTGGGGACATGTTTTCTGTTGTGAGGTTTTAGGGTTCATCTTTTCTTTTCTAGCACGTCTCATGAGAAGTAACATGGAAACTAATAATAAGATAAGGTAGCATGGAGATGACAACAAACATTTCTTTTCATATGTATCTATTTTTTTATATATATATATGAGCGCACACTTACCCCTATGAACGCACGTACATACACCCTATCCCTAGAAGCATCTTCGAAGAACCGAATTGAATTAGCATATCTCGAGATTGACAAACTCACCCCAGGCGCCTCGCTGTCGACGAATACGTTGCCTACCACTAAAAGTGTAGCGTCGTTAAATCATGAAATAAATCTAAGAAAATACGAACACCCATGTCAAGTCGGGAACTTGAACTTAAGTGGATAGATTCCACCGCATGGATCTATGATCAGTTCGCTTTCATATGTATCTACTAATGGACGTGCATATGTGGCACGCATGTGTTTATGATCATGATAGGTGACATCATTGTAAAAAAGAAGACTTTGAGATTGTAGGATGTTTCACAATATTTGGAACCCAGGTTTACAAAAACAAGTGACATGAAAAATCAAGCATGATTACATAGCACAAATCTACGAGACACCGGATCAAGCACCATCATCCTAGTGTCTGTTTAGCTTGGTGACATGAGCAGGCTTTTTCTTTGAGTGTCTTGATGTTGTAGTTCATGAAGTGCTAATTGCAGCTCTATATATGATACTACCCATTAGAAGAGAAACTGCATCCCAATGGAGGAACAACGTCACTTGCTGTTTACAACATAAAGCAGTGGAGTCCCACCACCACCAGTTTGCCAAGGCCTTGCTTGTTATCCAGATGACATAATACGCAGTCAGGACGCTCTTGACAACGCATATGCATTCACAACATATAAGGCCTCTACACCTATTATAATATAATGAGTTAATTCTGCACAGATTGCATTCTCCGTTCCTGCTCCACTGCACAGAAACATAAGTTCCACAGGTGAGATTATGTCAACTAATGAGGTTGGATTTCTGATAAACTATAAGCCATGCACGTATTATGAAACACTGACAGAAGTTTTACAACAGACTCTATGTGCATTCTTATTTTCTGTTCATTTACATAGTCAGTTGTTTCTTCTACTAGCCCAATATTTTCTATGCAACTTGGAGAGAAACAAACTAATGCTGAAAAAAGTATTTGCACCACTAGGTTTTTGTAATAGTTGACAGCTAACGTTGTTTAGCTAATCCATAGAGAAATGCAAAATAACAATGAAACAGAAACCTGACATAAAATCAAGAGAAGAAATCATCTGCATACAGATCAAACTTAACAGAATGATAGGTTCATGATAGCACCGGTATCATTTCTGAAGAACTCAAAATTATACGTGGACAACTACTGTGCATGTTCAGAACCTTTCTCATATAGCTGTTCAACTAGATAAAACACCTTTGACTCAATAGTTGTGATGTTGTTCAAATCTCAAATGTATTTTCTCACAAAATTTTCATCATTCCCGGGATTCTTTCATGACAGGCTAGTAGACAAATGTTTAGGTTGCAGTCCATAGTATAGTTAAGTTGCAAATGCAGGTTACAGCATCCAGCAAAAAACTAGTGGACAATGACAACCAAGTACCAAATGTGTTGCTCAGGCTTATATAGAATTAAAGGTAATCAACAGCAAAAAGAAAGAAAGAAGTTCATTAACCAAGATACACATGTCGCCTTGCTCCGAAACCATTTTAACATAAAGGAGGACAAAGGCAACTATTTGTGTTTTACCTTGAAAGGATTTCTGAAACTTCTCCAGCTGGGAAATAAACCCCTCATTAGGAGCCACTTGAGGTCGTTTACTTCTAACTAGCGACAAGGCACTTTCGAGGCTCATTTGATACTTCTTCATGAGATATGCAACAACGATTGTCACACTGAACATTTTGACAAAGATAACTTAGTGGGAAACAAAAAAAAGTAATGCTATGCAATATGACTTTATGAATTAAGACAGTCTACATGAAACTACAGTAGGTTAAGGGACATATTATGAGTTCTTACTAAATTGACTTAAGATAAGGAACATGTTATTTCATCTAATATAAAATATTTTTAAGTGTAAACATCATTCTAGGGTATCAAACATATTAGATGTGTTGAAGATATCAAACATATCAAAATTTCATATTAAAACCTTTAGATTGGCTGCTACTGGTTTGCTGTGAATGCTTTGAACTTGGTCTCAAAACAACCAACCTTAGTAATCAGACTGAGCAGCTTAGCCAATCAGCCACTTGGGTTGCACAAAATTTGAACGCAGTGGCATACCACATTAATGGGCCACATATATCACTTATATGATGTTAACTCTTTTGATAGTTATGACCTAATTAGCCATGCTGGACACAGGAAATATTTTGATTTTCATAAGTGCCGTCGACCTTTTTTGCAGAGCTACCCAGCAGTAGGCACCATTGTTAATTCTAATCTAACGTTTAAGATATGGAACATGATATACTGGAGACAAACCATGATCGAGAAAACAAAAATTGCAGGTGTTGAGTGTTGTATGAAATAATACGCGGCACTGAAACAGATTAGCTATTTCCCTTTTGCCACATGTTTGTCTTGTTCACTGAATTGAACATATAAGAGCACTTCATACCAAATTATGACAGGTTGGTGCTAATATAAGTTAGCATTTCACTAGTTAAACGGGAGAGACATTACCTCCTTGACCGCCCAGCAAAGCAATGGACTAAACAATTGCCTCCAGAGCTTATAGCTTCATCTATGAAACTAAAGCATTCATCAGAATGCTTTAACAGATCAGTGTCTGGGCTGTCAAGTACTGCATTCATTAAACAAAACGCATGGCTCAGTGGTGCATGGAAGCTTGGATATGAAACAATGAGGTAAATTAAGGTATCAGGCAAATCAATGACTGACAAAACTGTCAAACACTACATGTTATTGTAAAACTATCATAATAAAACACATGTCATTTTTTTTAAAATTTTGTACAAATACTCATTTTAAACAATTTGATCAAAAAACATAATTCTGTAATATTTGACAAAACAAGCAGGGTGGACCTGCTGCCTGCATATCAATAGCATAGAAACACAGCATTCCATATGAGCCTGACAGACCTTGTGCGGAAATCGCCGAAGATACTTCATTCCCGTATGCTAGCGAGCACACCACAAACTCAAAGGATTCACACCAGAACGCTGATTAACACAACACGGACTCATGGTTTTGGTGCTCCTCTGAACTGGAGCATTTAGTAAACTACACTGTACACATTTGTTGACTAAACTAAAAAAAATTCTGAGTGAGTTTTAAATCCACAGAATACATGCTATGGAAGATTTGATCAAACAGCCAGAGAAAATGGGGCCCAATTGGCCACTGTGGTGGTTATTGAAGAGTGAAGATGGCACATGTGGTTTTTTGATCAGATCTTGTGCAAGATGTAAGCTTAAATGAACTATTTCCTTTGTACTAGTTTGCAAATATTTCGTGCAGTGCACATGGAAAGTTATTTCCTCTTTGTGGCAGGGCCGCAGGGGCGCAGGGCCCGGCACCAATGAGTAATTGATATGCAGACACTGTCAATTTCTGAGGGCATGATGACTCTGGATTTTGACAAATAAGTTTGCAGTTTTGCAGTATTTTTATTAAAAAAAGGTGGAATAAGTTTCAAATGCTCCAAGCACAAGAATAAAATATGGAAGTTATGTACAGTGAACTCACAACACCTTTCTGAAGATAAAAAAATTGTGAAGAATTAGGGAGGAAAAAGAAAGAAAGCTGAGGAAATTTTACCCTCGATCTTCTTGTAATTGAATTCAGCTGGAAATACTGGGTCCAGCGACCTTGCAACAATCAAGATATGGGTGATGTTCAAGCTCTTGAGAGCCTCCTTATTGAATGCTGCTCCAACAGATCCCAAGTAGAGACCCTACAAGGTAAAAAAAAAAAGGTGTCAATTAGACATATGCAACAATTTTGAAACAACAGTTAACTATGGTAGAAAAGTAAAATTCACTTCTCCTTAAAAGAACAAATTAGCATGACTTAATTGAATTGGGGGATCTCTTCTTGTCGAAGAAAAACACTTTCCCAACTAATTAGCTCGAGTTTTTCCATTCGCGAAACCAACACTGAACCAAATCTGAGATCAATGGCGCACTATTATCCTCAAACTTAACCACAGAACAAAAGGGCGATCAATGTCCTCGAGACAGTCTCCCGCGCCAAAGACCATCCGTCGCCTAATCCATTCACGCGTCACAGGACCGACAAGAAACGAAACAGAAAACTAGATCGAGAGGGAAAGAGCGAAAAGATAGAGCCGTCGTCCCGACCTGCGCGATGGGGCAGGGCGTGTTATCGGCCTTGCGGTACCGCACGGCGCAGATGCCCTGCATCAGCGCCTTGATCACCTGGGCCTGCTGCTGCTCATCCCTCTCCGCGGCCTGCCCCGCCTCCGGCATAGACATCGCGTCGCTCCTCTTGCGCTAGCTGAGAGCGGGGGGCGGAAATCGAGGAATTGCTTGCCCTGATGATTGCTGCCGACGATGATCGTTGCCGACCGAAAAGGGAGAGGGGGAACGAGGAAACGGTAGTCGGACGAGTAGAGGGGGGCCGGCGGCGAGGAGGAGGAGGGAAGTGCGACGGGATCAGAGAGAGTGGGGAGGAGGGAAGCGAGCCGAGCGGATGGGGGAGCCTACGAGAAATCCATGGCGGTGATGATGGGGAACGACGAACGAGGCATCGACGATATCTGGCGGTGAATCATTTTTAGCAAATTCTTTCTGGGCCACCGATTGCTAGCGAAATTCTCCGGCCGTCGTCACTAGAAAAACTTGCGACTACAATTTTTTTTCTTTTTCTCCTTGCGACTGCCGTTACAACCGTTACGTTGCTGTGCCGTTAGCTTATCAATTATGGTTCCTTCCGTTCCAAAATAAATTGCAACTCCACAGTTCAAAATTTATTTCGAAATGATGTACTACCTCTGTCCAAAAAAAATAATATTTTTGATTTACATCATGTTTGATCGTTTATTTTATTTATTTTTTTATAAATTATTAAATAAATAAACAATTAATAATGTATATTTAATGCTAAAATAATTCATAACAAAATAAATGATATTTAGACAAAAAAAAATTGAATAAGACATGGTCAAATAACATGTCTAAAAATAAAAAAAATGATATTCTTTTTAGGAAAGACGGAGTATATAGATATGAGATGTTTTGGAGTACATACGCTTACGACACCAACAAAAATAATTGACTTGTGTTAGAAAAACAGTCCTCTATCTAGAGTTTTGGAGTACATACGCTTTTCGTTCACTTGTTATGCAGACATAGCCGATGAACATGTAAAAAAAGAGTAACACACATAGGCATAGACATGTCTCTTTGTTCTGAATCTTCTTGTGCACTGCGAGAACTCATTTAACTATAAATTGTCATTTTGCAACATTGACTTTAACTTTAATACTCTGACTAGCAGTTGTCTTGGCAGCATAGAGAGCCTTTCTGAACTCTCACTCACATCATGGTTCAGTGGTACCTCTAAGATGAATCTTAGCCTCATCAGTTTTAAGTGATTAATCTGACACTAAGGGCTTGTTTGGCTCGGTTCCTCAAATGTTTTCCCGAAAAAGCCCGAGCACGTGAAGAGGAATCACTTTTTATAGCTCCAACTCCTCACTCGAAAATGAGTTCATTTCTTTCCAAAAACACCTCGTCTTAGTATTTGATATGGTTCCTCCGGCTTCTCTACTGAAGCTAAAGTCGGAGCTATGTCAACCATGTTAGTGGAATGTTTCAATCTTGACATTTTGTGATGCATGACTCATAACTAGAAGAAATGAAACTGACTCAAAAAGGTTGCTAATTAGAAACAACATGGGATTTAAAGGACATCAAAATCAATCCAAAAAACAGAAACATATCGTTAAATATGATTATGATCCAAAACGGAAAAACAAGAACCCAACTTGAACACTGATTGATACATAAAAGATATGACTTTATACGCTGATACAACACCAGCCTGATACGGCAACACTGCCAAAACATAATAAGTTATTATAATTGTATTGGATGCATAGAGATGATAATAGTATAAAAATGGGATATCCCACCAAACGGTGCGGTGCGCTAAGTTGTATTATTGAACTCCTAAAACAGAATACCAATCAAATAGAAAAATGGGATATCCCACCAAAAAAAGAAAGACGGAAACAATAAAAAATGCAAAAACAAAATTATAAAAAATGGCTATAATATCCATAAATATAAACTCGAGCAAATTAATGTACAAATCGGCACGAGTGCGACCGAACGCAATTTACCTCTTAATTTTCACCAAAGGTATAACTAAATTCCCATCTTTGTTGTCTATGGATCTTGGGAGTCTCGACTAAACCTAAACTACTCTCTCCATTATTTTTAACCGTCATTCCCATTTGATAAGTTAGATATATTCAAATTTATTTAAATATATAAGAAAATATTAATATCTATAGCATATAATTGTTATTATTAGATTGAACATTGAATCTATCTTCATAATAAATTTATTTAAAGTTTTTTGTGACTTAAATTTATTTGAAGTTAAAAATATTATTAATATATATTCTTAAATTTAGTTAAGTTCGAGAAAAATTTGATCTGTGTAATTAGTTTTTGTTTTTATCTATATTTAATGCTCCATGCATGTGCCACAAGATTTGATGTGACGGGAAATCTTGAAAAGTTTTTTATTTTTGGGGTGAACTAAACAAGGCCTTTGTTTAGTTCATCCAAAAATAAAAAACTTTTCAAGATTCTCCGTCACATCGAATTTTACGGCACATCGAGCATTAAATATAGATAAAAATAAAAACTACTCCCTCTGTTCCAAATTATAAGTCATTCCAAGAATCTTGGAAAGTCAAAACATTTTCAAGTTTGACAAAAAATATAGAGAAAAATATAAAGATTTACGTCATAAAATAGGTACACTATGAAAATATAAGTAACAAAGAATCTGAATACTTGGTCGGTACCAAAAATGTTATTATTTTGCTATATAAATTTGGTCAAACTTGAAAAATTTTGACTCTCCAAGATTCTTAGAATGACTTATAATTTGGGACGGAGTGAGTAATTGCACAGTGTAAATTGCGAGACGAATCTTTTAAGTCTAGTTACTTTATAATTAGATAATATTTATGAAATAAAAACAAAA
>Ga0182004_10000443_pt1 | contig 24772 bp, 16 predicted proteins | sample Sormic07211540_1_FD_120479 | JGI IMG/M metagenome (GOLD analysis project Ga0182004, IMG submission 120479) | Endophyte microbial communities from Sorghum bicolor roots, Mead, Nebraska, USA - 072115-40_1 MetaG | ecosystem: Host-associated > Plants > Roots > Unclassified | place: USA: Nebraska...
GAGTACGCGCGCCGCTTCGAGCACAACAAGCGGCGGGAGGCGCTGCAGCGCCTCGAGGAGCGCAGGAAGCAGGGCCTCGTCCCCGCCTCTGACGACGGCGAGTCGGATTCCGAGTCCGAGTCGTCTGAGGAGGACGAGGAGGCCGCCATTGCCTCGCGCCTCGTCGACCGCCGCGTGTTCGAGGTGATCCGCCGCATCCGCAGCGGTGACCCTCGCATCCTAGACAAGGACGCCAAGGTCTACTCGGAGTCGGAGGAGGAAGAGGGCAGCGAAGAAGGTGAGGGCGCCGAGAAGGAAGAAGAGTTCAAGCAGGGGAAGAAAAAGGCCAAGAAGGAGAAGCCTCTGTACCTCAAGGACGTCAATGCCCGCCACCTGCTCGAGGAGGGCCCGGAGTTCGCAGCGCAGGCCAGCCGGAGCAGCAGCAAGTTCGAGAGGATCTCCTATGATGAGCAGCAGAAGAAGGGTTTGGAGGCTTTCCTTGAGGCACAGAAAGAAGTATTACGCGGCGACGACGACGACGACGATTTGTTCCAGGTGAAGCCCAAGGCTAGAGCAGGGGCTGATGATGAAGTGGAGGAGGATGAGGAGGAGAAGCAGACCAAGGAACTTGCTGGTAAGGTCTTTGGGAACGATGAGGAGCTGGATGAGAACGAGAAGTTCTTGAAGGAATTTTTCCTTAAGAGGCCCTACCTTGAGGCAGAGAAGAGGAAGTCCTATCTGGATGATATCCAGGAATTATCAGATGATGAAGAGGAGCTCGAGATTCAGGAAGAAAATGAGCATGGTTATAATTACCGGCATGAGGAGGCCATGGCATCAGGGGCAGTGGTGGCGGACCGGGTAATGGGACATTCAAGGGTTGTTGAGGGGTCAGTGAGGAAGAAGGAGAGCAGCAGGAAGCAGCAGCGCAAGAGCAAAGAGGAGCGGATGGCCCGTGTTAAGCAAGAGCAGGCAGAGGAGCTGAAGCATCTCAAGAATTTGAAGAAGAAAGAGATTGCAGAGAAGCTTGAGAGGATCCTAATGATTGCTGGGATTGAAGGTGATGCTGCGTGTAAGCTTGGTGCTGATGACTTGGAGGAGGATTTTGATCCAGAGGATTATGACAAGAAAATGCAGGAGATGTTTGATGACAGTTACTATGAGGCTGATGATGTTGATCCTGAGTTTGGAAGTGGTGAGGAGATGGATTTGAAGAAGCCATATTTTGACAAGGAAGATGAATTGCTTGGGCTTCCTAAGGGCTGGGCTAGTGAACATTCAAAAGAAGAGTCTACTGCCACCGATGCAAAAGGTGCAAAAGGGAAGATCTCTCTCAAAGACAAGGTGGAGCTTGAGAAAGAGATGGAAGAGTACTACAAGTTAGACTATGAGGACACTATTGGAGATATCAAGACTCGGTTCAAGTATAAACAGGTTAAGCCCAACAGTTTTGGTCTGAGTGCCTGTGATATATTGGAAGCAGATGACAAGGATTTGAACCAGTATGTATCCATTAAGAAGCTATCTCCTTATAGAGAGGATGAATGGAAGGTTACACATCATAAGAGGCAGAGCAAGGATTTCATCCTTGGAGGCCAGAAGAAAGGGAAGAAGGACAAATCTGTCAAGAAATCTAGGTCTGAGGAAGGCGGCCCTAGTTCTTCAAAAACAGAGAAAGACAGGCTGACAAATGGGCAAGAGTCAACGGATGACAAGAAAAAGACTACCCGAAGTGAGCGAAGGAAGCGTCGTAAGGCTGACCTAAAGATATCCGATGATCGATTAGTGGCATTTGGAAAGACAAATTCGAAGCGTCACAAGAGCCATTGACTTTCTGAGATTCATCTAAGTACATCTGGGGAATTTTGCGGTATGCATTATGGATCGGTGAAAGTCTTAGGTTTAGCAGTCCTTGCTTCTATTTTGGGAGCTGCAAAACTAGTGTTGTCCTAGTTGTTCTCAGAATGTTAATAAGATGCTCTTTTGAGTTTCTGATGGTTCATAGTGGAAAAATGTATTGCAGTTCAATCTTTTCCTGGTAATCCCCAGTATATTATTTCTAGAATCATCCTACCCCTGAGTCTTCCTAATGCAAAATCCTTCTAAAGGAAACATATTACAAACTAGTATAATACATGCTTACATGGAGATATAGCAGAACATACTCTATGGATTCATCGGTTCTCCCTTTGCTGCTTGCATTTTCTCCTTTCTTTGCCATCAGCATGAATTATATGTAGGGTTTATATATATAGCACTATTATAACTTGCTTTCCAGATAGTGATCCAAATGGGAGTTGACCACCCCTTGTGTTTATCACCACAGGATACTCGATACTGCATAAACTGGTGCACTACTGTATTATCTGCTGCTAGTCTCGAAACCAATGGATCAGATAGCTGATGAAGTGATGGTATATATTACACGGGTGAACCTTTTCTGCAGGAACAGGAAAAGCATTAACACTGCAGCACTCATACAGTTGTGCCTTAGAATAATATGATTGGACTTGTGAATTCGACAGACTATATTTTCCTACAATAGATAATACCTTGCATGTGTAGTAAATTCTTATATTTTTGAAGGACATTATTCAGCTTTGCTGCAAATACCTAGCTTCTTGTTTGCATCTATGATAAAATATAATTTGACAAAGTTGTTGTCCAGGTTTATCTTCTGTATCCTTGGAAATAACTGATGGCGCTTCAGCTGGAGATACTCCATTAACTGGTAATAATTGTTCTACGTTCTTAACTTTTCCAGCCCGTGCCAATCATTTGAAGTTTAGTTTGAATTGAGTACTTTCTGGTACAAGAGAAAACAAATGAAGGGCTCTAGTCCAGTTGGCTAGAGAATCCTGGCGGCACCCCGCAGGTCTTGGGTTCGACTCTCCATGGGATCAAATTTCAGACTGGGTTAAAAAAATCTCCTCGTCCGCTCCACACCAAAGCACAGGTCTTGAGGGCCGGCCCAGTTCTCACATGGGCAACGATTTCCGCTATGTGAGGGTGGGGCAGGGGTTCAGGGGTTTTGTTGGTCTACATGAGAAGGTCTTCTTCTTATCAGGAATGCTCGGGGGCGGCTTAGCCCCCGCAGGTCGAGTTTTTAAGAGAAAACAAATGATGTATTTGTAGCTTCTTTCATTTAGCATAGTGAATCTCATTAACCTTGAAATGTTTTAGTGGTTTGCTCTGAAAATGTCTGAGGCGGGTCCAAATTATCAGTGGATACCAGCTGCTGTATTTTTTTTTAGTAATTGATGAATTGAAACATGCAGTTTTTTTTTTACTTATGATTTTCTTAGACTGGTTTGTAAGGTAACTTTTATTTTTAACATGTGTATTCTTGAAGGTGTGTTTTCTGATAATCTTTCTTTGGATATGTCCGAGGAGTCAACATGGAGGATCAGGCGCTATGGATTCTGTGGGATGCGATCGAAGAAGGTACATTTTTTCTGTTTTAGGGCGGCACTGGGGTACTAACATGGTTACTTCCTTAAATGCTTATCCCATTTCAGCAATGTTGTGCTATCCTTAGATGCACAAATGTTGTCACCAATGATGGTAAAATATTTATGTGGTGGCTCTTGAAAAGTGGTTATCAACTACTAACCAGATATAACAAAATAGAAGTTCTTTGAAATGCCTCTGCAAATACTAAGCATACCCTATCTAGGTTTAAGAGGGCTGATCATCTTAGGGCTTTAGATCAAACTGTGTTGTTCACTGGAGGTCAGTGTCTCAGTGAAGTCATATCAGGTGTCTTAGGACTCAGTAAATGATGTTTACTTAAGACTACCTTCTAACTCTACAAAATAAGAAAGAAATATAGGTGCTTAAGCAGATGCTGGCTGAATGTCAGCAGAAGTTAATCTGTGGAGTGCTGATTAAAAAATTCCTTTCTGCCGTTTCAGTTTGATTGTTTCATTGACCTTGATGCATATGATACGATAGCAATGAAGATCAAAGGAGATGGAAGATGCTACATATCTACCGTATGTTTTCCCACATATGAGTTACTTTTGAATATTTGATGTCCAGTCAGTATATACTGATCGTTATGCAGAATCTGAAATTTTAAGCTCAGATATACACGGAGAATTCGGTGAATTCACCTGGACAACAAGAAGACAACTCATGGCAGGCTTTTTGTGTACATACCCCAGAACAGATGGCAAGTCTTGAAGGTAAAATCATTTGCTATCATTAAAAATTTGAAATATGCGATTTTTTTTTATGATGAAGAACCCATTTCCATTCCATACAGATCCCTCTTGATCGATATTTACCCACATGGAGAGCAAATGTGATTGAGGCAAAGTTGGAAATGAACCCTGCTCGAATCGTGGGGATGTCTCTCCCTGTAAACGCAGAAGCCGTTCCTGGTGCCAAGACCGGTCCTGGTGATTTTAGGCTTGAGGTTGATTGGATCAAGGCGTTGAAAACACTGTGACCTCCACAAGTTGTCCTATTTCACTGCTTGAATTTCACATCGATTCTTTCCTTCTCTTCTGCTCCGGCGCCGAGCGGACCAAAACAACAACAGGAGTAACCGTAGCACAGACTGCCAACTCCTGTGTGCACTTTTAGGTTTATGAAATATTTGTTTTTGTTCTGCAGTTCGGCATCAATGAATACTGTATTTTGCTTTACTTTTGAGGATTATGAATAAAAAAATGATCGAAAAATGGAGCATTTTTTTAGTTCCCTTTGGACTGTGCATTCCACTAATCATTTGATGTTCAGAGTACTACTGTTTGATCATTTGAATTAGACACGTTGACTTATGATTTCAGGGAAACAACTTAGGCCTGGTTCAGTTGGCGAAATGAAAAAATTTTTGTCACTGTAGAAGTGCATGCTAGAATTGTCAGCTTGCATGCTAGAATTGGCAGCTTAGATTGCACGTTTTGCTGGAGTTCAAATTATCAGGTTAGACCTCATTCGTCGAATTAAAGATAAAAATCCGTGAAAGTAATGTGTTGTGAAATAAGTTGAATTAGAGATACAAAAAAGAAAAGTTGAATTAGAGCACAGCTAGACAAGCCTGGCTTAAAATCCGCGACAGTAAGCAATGGAAACTTCTAGGCACCTCATGGAGAGGAGTTGAATTACATTCAGAAACCAGGATGCTAATTTGCAAGTTTTTGTCGAGTTTAACCCATCAGACATTCAGACTGGATTTGTTTGATCGAAGAACACATGTTTTCCACCAAAAAGTACTTTAATCCCGTGACAGTAGGCGATGGGAAGTTTCCCCCCAAATGGAGATGCAACGTGATCATGGACCACCAGGAAAAACAAACGAACAAAATAGGCAATGCCGCCGCCTTACAAACTACAAAGACAAGCGGTGAATGGTGACGACTAGTCTTGTTTGAATGCGCAAAACAAAGGAGGACGGGTCAGCCTTGTCATCCTTCGATGAAGCCGGTCATCCGCAGCACGTTGTTGCGCAGGTGGCTGAGCTCGCGCGCGCGGCCGGGCCCCGACCGCAGCGCGAACGCCGCCGCCCCCTCCGCCCGCCGCCGCGAGACCAGCACGTGAGGCGGCACCATCGTGCCGCTGCTGCTCCAGCCACCGTCCTCCTCGGCCTCGTGGTCTCGGCGTCGGGCCGCCGCCGAGCTCGCCGCGGGCCTGGGAATGTCCACAGGCCGCGAGCCCGGATGGATCGGCCTGTCGCTCTCAGGGACGCCGCCTCGCGGAGCCAGCGGCGTGCTGGACCGCCGCGCCACGGGCGACGAGCTGCAGCTGGGCGTCGCGTCGCCGTCGTTGTCGTCGTGGGGCGCCGCGTCCGGCCACAGCACCTCGGACTCGCACAGCTCCTCAGCGGCGCTCGCCATTGCGTCGTCTCGTCGGATGAGCTCCCGCTGCGCGGTTCGGGGTCCCTCTGGAAGTTGGAATGGATGCTTCGGGCTCTGGGTAAAGCTTGGCTTGTGGTGGACAATGCAAAAAGGTTTCTCGTGCGGCGAACCGGAGCGGCTCGGGCGCGTATATATAGGCGCAGCGTGTTCATTCCCGGCTGCGCGACGCGAAGCTTCCCACGTACGGCAGCCGCGTTGTGAGCGCTGTGGGAGACAGAGATTAAAAAAAAATAGACGGCAAAAATCGCTGTAAATTCTGCCAGGTTTGAATCAGATACTCCTGTTCCATAAGACACGACCATGTTTAGGCCTTGTTTAGTTTATCTAAAAACTAAAAAAAATTTAAAATTCTTCATAACATTGAATCTATATATGTACAGTAAGATTGATGTGACAAAGAAATTTAAAATGAAATTGATATACCACAGACGTCCGGATAGAACGAACGTACCCGCATCGAACCAACCGACCGCACACCTGAACCCACCACTTCCGGTCCTTATCCTCTCAACCGCTCAGTCCCAAATCCTACAACGTTCATGTCGCTCTCTCTGTTCTGCTGCAGCACGCCGTGCTCGTTGGGAAACACCGCACACCACCTAGTCGCGTTCGCCCGCCAGCACTCCCTCCCTCCTTCTCTGCATGCTCCATGGACCTCCCTCTCCCTCTACGAGCACCATGGAACTTCGTGCTAGCACAGCAACATCAACTCTTGTGCCCTCCCACTGGAGAGGGAGGGCGACGATGGCGAGTTTCAGCGAGGATCTCTCTTTGGATCTGAGCTTTCCTCCTCTTCCTCCTTCTCTTCCGCATCTGAGCTATCCTCATGCTTTCCCCTTCTTCTCCTCTAGATCTAAACTCTTCTTGTGGTTCTCCTTCTCCTCTAGATCTGAACGCAACAGTGGCTAAGGTTCTAGTGAGCTTTGTTGCAGCAGGCTTGTTTTTGTTGTTGCAGTAGCATCGTCTTGCTATTGCACAAGTATTTTTTTTTCTTTTGTTGCATTAGTTTTTTTCTTTTTATTTTTGTTGTTGCAGTAGCTTTGGTTTGTTGTTTTATCAAGTTACGTTTTCTGTTGCAGTACTTATTTTTTAGTTTGTTGTAGTAGATATCTTTCGAATGTTGCAGTGCATATTTTTAATGGTGTACTATATATTTTTTAGTGTTGTTGTAGATATTTTCAAATGTTGTAGTACATGTTTTTATTATTGTACTATATTTTTTCAATGTTGCAGTATTTATACAACCCATTGTCGTACTCATAGTTTTTCTATTTTTTTGCAATGTTGTAGTTGAAGTGTTACATGTTTTTTGGGTGCGTTGAGGAGTGGGGCACATTGAGGAGCAGAAGACAGAGCAGGGTTTCATTCTGTTTCGTGCGAGTGGGGCGTTGGTTCCATGCGTGTAGGACGGGATGGGGTTGTCGGAGGCAGGTGGGGTTAGGTAAAACACTAGCGTGCGGAAACACTCCCGCGTCGAACGAGGTTAGGTAAAGCACTAGTGTTCGGAAACACTTCTGCGCGTCGGATGTCCGGACGCTAGAAGCTCCAAATTTAAAAAGGTTTTGATTTTTGGCCAAAATCCCAACACGTTGGCATACTTCCAGGTGGTTCAATCGTAATTCCCGGTGTCGATATGCGTTGCTCTGTCGCGCCGCTTGCGCACACACACCCGTCGGTCTTCAGCTGGGAAGCATACGGAATCAGAGGTGCGTACGTGCTGATCTCAGGCTTTGTTTAGTTTGCAAAAATTTTTGGTTCGGACACTGTAACATTTTCGTTTGTTTGTGGCAAATATTGTCCAATTGTGAACTAATTAGGCTCAAAAGATTCATCCCGCGATTTACAGACAAACTATGTAATTAGTTTTTGTTTTTGACTATATTTAATGCTTCATGCATGTGCCGCAATATTCGATGTGACGGAGAATCTTGAATTTGGGTTTTGGGGTTAACTAAACAAGGCCTCAGCTTACCTATTAATTTTTTCCCCCGTGCCTTGCGGTATACGGAATGCTGTATACTGCCTGCGACCCCAATTGGGAATTTCGTTAGAAGAAGATACTGTATGACTTGGGGGAGCTGTCTACGAATGTGGCGTCATCTCATCTCCGTGCAGAGTAGTAGAGTGGCGCCTAATTAAGCAATTACGGGATGATAATGGTCCACGTGCGCACCGGCTAGATCGACGCGTGTTTGAACCGGCAAAATGCTGAAACCCGAAACCTGCATCTGCCTGCAGCGACCGTACGAACGGACAGAATATATGATTATTCACCCTTTTTTGAAAAAAATAAGATGGTATCATAAAGTCGTTTACTTTTTTTTTTAAGAACCGAGTCGTTTACTCGTTTTCAGGCGACACTCGGCATGATCTGCCCACGTCACATATGGAAACGCGACACGTTCTTCTTCGTCGCCGTTGGCGTTTCCAGGATCCGGGAAAAATCGACGGGGCATTGTCGCGATCGCGATGATTGGAAGGAGAATTAGGAGCGCATACGTGAGGCTGGGAGATGGCGCAGGTGGCGTCGGAGGGATATGCATGGATGGGCTCACGCCTCAAGCCCACATAAACTTTGTTTACTGATGATGAAGAGTTCTTCCGAAAAGAAAACCTTTCTTACAAGGTGAACACTCTCGGTTGGAGATTTAGAACATGACCGTGTCAGATTCTTCTTCGGTTGCCCAGTGCCCACAACTAACAAAAAAATATAAATAAAGGGACCAAACCACATAGCTAGAAAAACCAAGGACACTATCTACATCTCGATCGCATGCTGCTGCTGATACTCTGATGTGTCATATCTGTCGACGTGCAACGTAAGCCCGTTGGTTGTTGCGTTTTCTAGTAGACGAAACAATGGACGCTTCTGGTAAGTCAATGCATAATTATTTCGCTAGTTTAGCATAGCAACGAACATGAGGCTGGGAGAATGAACAGGTGGAGCCGTGGCGATTAAGGCCTTGTTTAGTTGGATTACAAAATTTTTTTGAATGTCACATCCAATGTTTTGTAGGATATTGAAAGAAGTATTCCGATACTAATAAAAAAACTAATTACATAACTCGTTTAGAAACTGTGAGACGAATTTATTAAGCCTAATTAATCCATCATTAGCACATATACTATGTTATTGTAGCACTTAAGGCTAATCATAGACTAGCTAGGCTTAAAAGATTCGTCTTGTGATTTCCAACCAAACTATGTAATTAGTTTATTTTTTAATCTATATTTAATACTCTATGCATGTGTCTAAAATTTCGATGTGATGAGTGAAAACTTTTTGGGGTGGGAACTACGGCCCTGTTTAGTTCCCTACCTAAGAATTTTTCATCCATCTCATCGAATCTTTGGACACATGCATGAAACATTAAATATAAATAAAAAATAAACTAATTACACAGTTTGGTTGGAAATTACGAGACGAATCTTTTAAGCCTAGTTAGTCCATGATTAGCCTTAAGTGCTACAGTAACCCACATGTGCTAATGACAGATTAATTATGCTTAATAGATTTGTCTTGCAGTTTTCAGACAAGCTATGTAATTTGTTTTTTCTATTAGTTTCTAAAAACTCTTCCCGACATATCCGATGTGACACCCAAAATATTTTCATCTCCAATCTAAACATGGCCTAAACAAGGCCTAAGAAACACTAGCACTAGCACTGTACTTTAGAATACTTTTTATTAATTGTGCATGTAGTAGATAATAGTTTCGCATCTTTGCCATTGTGGGCAAGGAACCCAAACCAACGTGCTAGCTCACGTCCTGATAGGGCGGCGGGACCAGCCAATTGGGAGGACCCCCAGTTCCAACACTTTCGTGTAGACACCTGTGCTAGTGTACACCTGGACAAGGGTTACTTGCAGAGGTAAATTTCTGCGTATCAACTTGGAAGAAGAAGATAATGTTATATATATGTACGGGATAGTTGTGTTGAACTGTGAGTCACCTCATAGGTGTAAATGTTATCATCAGAAGGTTTATGACACGAAAGTTTCGATTCTTTGTGAAGATACATAGGTTCCTTCTTCAAGGACAAATTACTAGTCTATACTTTAGAGATATCTCTTTTCATTCGAGTAAAACAATGATGCTATAATGTAAACATCTTTAAAGTTGAACTGGGTGGAAACATATCCTTCGCCATCTCCTTGCTTCATCACACGAGATGAGCAAACTAAGTACGTTCATCTGAACAAACTGAACCTAACTCTGGATTCCACTGCATTTCACTACTACACGACAACCTTTAGAACAAAATAAACGTGACCATTGTACTCATGCATATTATTATTATTATTATTCAAATATCTAGCTCGGATCTTTCACAACAAAAGAGAATTGGCTCGTCTTTCTTTCACTTTCTGTCACGTTCATCCACACCTGCAAAAACCTATGAACTCAACACGTACTACTGCTTCGTTCTCCGAGTGAATTGAAACGGGAGATCGAGCATTTCCCACACAATTCGTGGCACTACTCGCGCATCTGCAGCTTCCTCGCCCTGGCCCTCCCGCTGGGCACGATGAGCATCATCATCGCCTTGTCCTTCTTGGCCCTCCTCCGATCGACGATGACATGCGGCGGCATGAATACATGGCTGCCGATGACGACGGCGCTACCGGCACCGACGCCGCCGGCGTGGCTCGCGCCAAACTTGCTCGATCCGGCCGGTTGTGCTCCGGTGTCTCTCGCGGCAGTGGCACCGACGACGACCTTCTTCCGGCCGGGTATGTCGATGGGGGAAGAAGCTTTCTGTCGAACTTGCAGCTTCAACGGCGCCCGGTGCTCGCTGTCGTCGTCGTCTTCGTCGACGTCGTCGATGCCGATTTGAGAGAAATACAACCGGGGTGACTCCTGGAAATCTGCTCCGTCTGGCCATAGGATGTCCGCTTCTTGAAACTCTTCCTCCTCTTGCAGCTCGGCGTGCAGCATCTCTTCTTGCTTGACCTTGACTTGCTCGAGATGTTTTTAATTTTAGGAGGGATAAGAACGTACGTATTAGTAGTAGCTAGTGGAGGTATTCTTGAATGTATTGGGCTACCTAATCGATCCAGTCATTTTCCCTGTGTCGATTATATAATATAATGATCATATCGGTTGGCGATTGCCAGCAAGTTACTACATCTGTTGCTGTCTATATGTACTGTTGTTTGAGCGAGTCAAGAACCCAATAGAGGCAGGTCAGGAGTCAGGACCGCTGAATCAGCAGCAACGCCTAAATCATATTCTAGTTGTTCTACATCAACACACTGCACGGATAAAAGACTGAATGAAATCCACCTCACATTTCGTATGAATTTACAAAGGAATACAAAATGCCTTGCCATGATGCCATCAATTCCTTCTAACCTCAATCTCACAAAAGGAAATCGACCAATGAATTAATCAGGGACTGACTCAAACAGTGTGACATGTTCGACCATTTGGATCGTGGGGATGGACAGAGACGCTTGCTTGCTTGCTTGCTAGTCGCTGCATTATTGATGCTAAGCTAACCAGCGAGGTGGACAGCCACAGCCAGGACCGAGACGGGCGCGCGCGTGCCGCCGCTGGCTGAGGCGGCTATGGGCTAGCTCTCGATGAAGCCGGTCATCCGCAGGACGGAGTCGCGCACGCGGCGCAGGTCCCGGCCCTTGAGCGTGCGGCCCTGCCCGGAGCACACCGAGGACGCCGCCCTGCGCCGCGCCAGCAGCACGTGCGGCGGCACCGCCGCCTCGCCGTCATCGTCTCCCTGACCCTCCTCCCGCCGTGGCCCCGAGGTGGCCGGGATCTCGATGGGGTCCGTGAACGGCGCCCGGCGCTCCCGCTCGGCGGCCTGCGCCCACGCCGCCGCCGCGTTCTGCGACATGTTTTTTTTTCTTTCTCTCAATGATCAATCAGATCAACCGCGACGACTCAGCTTGCGATTAGAGTAGCGCTGAAGGAAATGTGATGGCACTCTAGCTAATGGTTTTGTCCAAACCTCTGATCTCCGTCTGCCGCTCGGCGTGGGGCGAGATATATAGGGCGCGGCGCGGCGAGGCGAGGCGAGGCGACGGACGACTTCGCCCGGCGGCCACCTAGGCCTGGTTGCTTTGCTTGCTTGCTGGCTGGCTGGCTAGGTCACTAGGTGCCCGTGCGTCCACCTATAGCTATAGGTAGCGACCCGGGTCGGTAGCCAGGTTCCGTGTGGCGCTGCGCCGCTTAATTTGTGTGACAGATAAGTATGCGATGCGATGCGATGCGATGCGGCGATGATGGGCCTTGACGTACGAAACGGGAAGGAATAATTCGGCGGTTGAGGTCGACCGATCGATCGGCGCCTGCGCGCGCGCGGGGGCGGTGCGGCGGTCCGGCGGGCCGGTGCCGTGGGGGAGGCATTCGACTATTCGAGGGCAAAAGCCATATTCCAACGTGTTCCTTTTAATTTCCTTCCCTTGCGGTTCAGTTCTCGTCAGGCGCGCGCGCCGCGCACCGCGTTCCGGGTTGTGTGTGTTGTGCGGCGGCGCAAGTTTGGCGATCTTCGCGTGCCATTCGTGATCGTGATGCTTTTCCGATGTGCTTTTGTGCTGCTTTTGGGCGTCGTAGATGCTATGCTGTCATCCCTGACACCTGTTCCTGGCGTCAAGAAAGCTGATCGGGTCCCTCTTCCTGTTCCTGGTCGATCGGTTTGGTCATGACGGGAGAATATGCTCGTGTTGTCGCTCTCCCACGTGTGCGCATCTGCGTGCGTACGCACGTTTGCGAATGACACTGACGTCCGGACGGAGAAAGGTCGCACGCGTCGCGCAAAAGGGTAACAGGGCCATTGTTGCACATGCCTATTTGCATTGGTTTGCCAGCGATCAGTTCACCAGTCGGCTTGGTATGCATCATCTCTAATCTAAATGGATTCAAACTTGGCGCGCGTCTGCAAGGCTTCAATTCAGAAACACACACGCACGGACATATATATATATATAATACATGGTGCCAGGGGGCGAAGCTACGTGCTGATTAGAGGTGCAAATGCACCCTCTAAAATTTGTAAAAACAGTAATTAAGTCCAAAATTTCACTATATACGCACCCTCTATAGAAGATGTTTATGCACGTGCACCCCTCTCTAATTCGCTCTAGCTTCGCCACTACATGGTGCGGCTAACTCTTACTACTCACCAAGCAATTATTAACATTTAACCAGATCGGCAGTTGCTGTTGTTTAGGGTCAGCTAGCTAGGTTGCACGCGCGCGGCTAGCTAGAGTGCCAACCCTAGCATACCAAACACGCAACTTTTGCAATGAACGTATGTCGTATGGATTAGGATAGGACAGGAGCCGTTGTGCCCGTGCGCCTTTGACATCTGGCTGTGTGTGTAACAAGCTTAGCGTGTATCAGCCGGTATCTTAAGGGAAACGAGCACGTCGGTTTCCCAGGCTGAAAAGCAAAAGCAGAAAAGGGCAGGGTAGGCATTGCTTTTGCTTGACTTGAGTAAGAGCCTAAGAGGCCTATCCGAAATGCAAGCTACTGTACCGCAAGTTAGCTCACCCACCGGGAAATTAAGTTCATTATGCATGGTTATTGGGCGTAAGAAATGCGTGTCGGATGCATGATCAATTAGATCAGGCCTCCTGTACATTTCATACTGCGACGTTACCTTTTACAAGCATGTCGAAGCTTTCAGGATTATTCAGTTTCAGACCACAGGCTGTTAACTCTGCATCTTTTTTCAGAAAGCCCCTAATATGCGGCTAGTAGTAGGGTCAAAACGCAGTCAGTTTTTGACGAAGACGCTGGCTACTACTGCAGTTTCAGATAAACCTGTTGCGAAACCATTTGCCCGGTAACGTAAGCGCGATCGCGCGTCAAGCGTGCAGTGCCGTCACTGTCGAACTAAATTACAAGTTTACAACTACTCCTACACTTAGCAGCCGCTGAATTTTCAGAGCTTTACTTCTCGGAAACGGACAATCTACCGGTGGTCCGTACAGACGAACTGGACAGAATATCCCTCGATTCTGGACTCTAGCCACGAGTGTCCCGTGCCAGTAGCTTTCTATCAACGCACAAAAAGTGCCGTGTTGGCATGCGCCACGGATGCGGGTCGTACACCTGTACCGCCGAGCGGTTTGGACAAGGGACATGCCGAGATCGCGCATTGGAGCATCGCGCAGGCACACGCACACAGCCAGTGGTGTAGGAGGACGTATTGGTGCTCTGCACGCCACAGGCACCTCTCAAGACTGGAGACGGTGCGGTCTGGATAAGGATACGAAGCAGTCAGTCGGAGACTGTTTATAAGGTCAGTCTCAATGCATGTTTCATGAGAGTGTTATACACATTAAATAGAGTGCCACATAAGCAAAATTGCTGACTTGGCAAGGTCATTAAATAAAGGAGTTTCATCAGATGAGAGAGGAGTTTCATCCTCATGAAACTCTTGTGGCTCGGTTACTAGTTTATAGTCTTGGTAACTGTGCCATGAAACTATGCATTGAGACTGGCCTAACATCATCAAACTAAGTAGTGGTTTATAACGTCATAAGATGCGCCAGAAATTCGTGATATTTTTTCAGAAACAGTACTGCTACGTACAGGTTCCAAGTAGGAAGTTTAGTTTATTTTTGTTCCCTTTTTCTCCTCTTGATTGAAATTTTGATGTGATTATTCTTCCACACCGTACCCTAGCCGAAGGTTTCATTGCCTTCCACTTCTTCTTGAAACAATAATGTATGGCTAAACCTATCCTTCAATTTTCTGTCCGCGCGAGCCACTAGCTACCAAATGATGATCACGCGACAAGAACAACAATGGGGCTCCTCACGACATGGGCGCCGCCATCGCTCCACGCATACGAGCCCGCCACGAACTGCCCTCTCACTACGCTACTCCCCGCCTTCGCCTCCATCGTTATCCTGAACGCCTTCTTCTCGCCGGTCCGCGCGAAGCTGAGACGTTTCGGCGAGACCTTCACGGAGACGCCCGCGGGCTCGACCACGGCGACGGTGTACCGTGCCTCGCCAGAGCCGACGTTGGTGACCGTCCGGTGCACGGTCACCGAGCCGTTGAGGCCGTGCACGGCCACCGATGGGTGGTTCAGCTGGTAGGGCGGCGGCGGGCGCGCCGGGCACGGGAACGAGGGGTCGAGCTGGGAGCCGGAGCCGGCGCTGGCGCACGCGAACAGCAGGTAGTCCTGGTACGACGCGTCGTACACCAGGCCCGGGTCCAGCGCGTGCTTGGGCCGGATGTGGCCCGAGCCGTAGTCCATGGGCCCCGCCACCGAGCCGTCCCCGTTCATTAGTGGGCCGCCTTCCGCGTTGTTGGTCGTGGCTGCAACACGGCACGAGTTTGGTTTATGGTTCAGTTCAGAAATCAGAACTTCAGAGATGTGGCCGGCAGGGCTGGCTGATGCCCTGACGAATCCCTGATGGCCTGAGACGTTTACCGGTGGTCATGATGGCGGATCGGATCGCGGCGGAGCTCCAGTCGGGGTGCGCGGCCTTGACGAGGACGGCGGCGGCGGAGACGTGCGGGCACGACATGGACGTCCCCGACATGATGTTGTACTGCACCACGCGGTGGTCGCCGTCGAGCTTCGTCGGCGACGACGCCTGGCTCCACGCCGCCAGGATGTTCAGCCCCGGCGCCGTAATGTCCGGCTGCATCGAGGGCAAGCGGCAAAATTAGCGCCTACTTCTGAAGTTCATCTGGGGCAAAGTTGGCGTACCTTGAGAATGCTGGGCTCCAGAACGTTTGGCCCACGCGACGAGAACTGCGCCATCACCGGCGACGGCCGGACGTCCACGACGGTCCTCGAGGGGTCCAGCACAGCGGTCGGGCTGGAGCTGGATTTGATGTAGCTGAGGATGGTGTTGGCATCGGCCGCGGCGACCGCGGTACCCGGGAGGACGTGGGCGTCGACGGGGACTTCGGAGCCGGACGCCGCTGGGTTGCCGAGCAGAATGGCCGCGCCGCCCGCGCGCTTCACCTCCAGGCCCTTTTCCACCCGCAGCCCAGCGCCACGCAGGCACACGACGATCTTGCCTCGCACCTTGTCGCTCGACAGGGAGTTCGGCAGACACTGGCTGCGTCGTCGTGAAATTAATCATGATGGCACTTAGCACACTATTCACCATCGTTATAAGAGAGGTTATTGCGGTTGATTGCTTACTTGGAAACATTAGCGGCAGTCCCAGGAACAACTGCGTCTGCTGCATAAACCAAAGGATAGGGCTTGTTGCCGGGCAGCTGGTATGGTGTTACAGTCTGACCCTGACTCGACAGAATTTAAAAACAAAGTCACATGCATGCCTCTCCAATTTCAATTTGTGCAAGCTGAAGCTGTGCAATTTGTCCGCAGTGCTTACCATGACCATCACACCATTGCCAAGCTTGATCGGGGAGTGGAAGGCGCGGTCGATGCTGCTGGCGGCCACGGTGAGCATCCACGGCGCGAGGTTGGACACGGTGGCCGGCTTGGGCCCGGAGTTGCCGCCGCTGCACGAGACGACGACGCCGCGCTTGGCGGCGTGCAGCGCCCCCAGGGCGATGCCGTCGTCCGCGAACCGCAGCGGCGCCCCCGAGGACCCGATGGAGACGCTCATGACGTCGACGCCGTCGCCGACCGCGTCGTCCATGGCGGCCAGCATGTCGGCCTCGAAGCAGGTGTTCTCGATGTTGGGGTTGGGCCCCGGGATGGGCCAGCACACCTTGTAGACGGCCAGGCGCGCCAGCGGCGCCCCGCCCGAGGCCGTCCCGTTCGCGAACCCGCCCAGCGCCGACACGCCCGGCACGGTGCGGCCGGCCACGGTGGACGCCGTGTGGGTGCCGTGCCCGTCGTGGTCGCGCGGCGACCGGAAGGCGTTCGTCGTGTTGAGGCCCTTGTAGTGCGCCTCATAGGCCTTGACGTAGTATCGTGCCCCTATGATCTTCCTGCGTGCTCCGATTGACTCCAGTCAAAACTTTGTCAGATGGATATATACAGGGCTTGTTTAGATCTATTTTTTTTTGGATTTGGATAATGTAGCATTTTCATTGTATTTTGCAATTATTATTCAACCATAAATTAACTAGGCTTAAAAGATTCGTCTCAGAAAATATAGATAAATTGTACAATTAATTATTTTTTATCTATATTTAATGCTTTATGCATGGATTGCAAGATTCGATGTAACAAAGAATCTTAAAAGTTTTTTGATTTTAGATGCACCTAAAAATCTAAAAGTTTATAAGATTTCTCGTCACATCGAATCTTTAGAGACATACATGGAGCATTAAATATAGATAAAAGATAACTAATTACACAATTTGTCTGTAATTTGGGAAATAAATCTTTTGAATATAGTTAGTTTATAATTAAAAAATAATTGTCAAATACAAATAAAAATACTATAGTATCAAACTTCAAAAACTAACAAGCCATAGTAAATAGTAATGTATAGAAGCAGAAAGCGATAGTGAGATCGTGGTGGGTATAGCATTGGCTCGAATCTCAGTTGTGGTCACATCGAAAGGAAAAAAAAAAGATAATCGAGGAAGGATCCTCTGACAAACCGGGATCTTTGTTGTGTTGGTACCAATCTCGAGAATGGTATCACGGGGGTAACTACATGATCTGCAGCACAGTGTATATCTCTTATCTTCTTCAGAGAAAAATATCCAATCTGATGAACAGGTTGAGAGAGTTTGTACGCATGCGAAGGTCACGTCTCGATAGTTGGCAACCGTTTGTCCGTCTCCGTGCATGCATTGTGCAAGCAATGGCTACACGACACCAAAGGAGGCGCGGGCGCTGAGATTCGTTAAAAAACGGAACGCCAAGGCGGCCAAGCTGAGCCTGGCTCTCCGCTCATGATTGGCCCGCGCGAGCTCCCGGGACTGGTTGGGCCTTGTTTAGTTCCTAAAAATTAAATTTTGAGATTCCCCGTCACATCGAATCTTTAGACGTATACATGAAGTATTAAATATAGATAAAAATAAAAACTAATTGTACAGTTTGGTCAAAATTGACGAGACGAATTTTTTGAGCCTAGTTAATCCATAATTGGATAATATTTATCAAATACAAACGAAAGTGCTTGGTTTGTTTGGACGTCTGCAGTCTGCTGCGCCACACGGTCCTAGCACAAGAGCGCATAGTGATAGCACCGCAACATAGTTTTTTTCCTTCCGCAAAAGCTTTGCTGAATTTTTATTAGATGTTGAAAAAAAAACAGAAAAATTTAAAAGATTATAAAAGTTAAACCATACTCTCCTCTACTTTGGCACCGCAAAAAAATGTGTGTGTTAGCCCCACTTGAGCTACAATGGTGAGCTAAAAAGTTGTGGAGCCACATTACAGCAGGAAGTTAAGGGCGTGCTTGTTAGAAGTGTTAAAATTTAATAAGTATTGTCGTACTTTTGTTTTATTTGATAATTAATATCTAATTATTGACTAATTAGGCTCAAAAGATCTGTCTCGTAAATTATTCTCTAGTTGTGCTTTTAGTTTCATAAATAATATATATTTAATACTTTATGCATGTGTGTCCAAACATTCGATGTGATAGGAGTTAAAGTTTAACTCCCTCAACCCAAAAGGGCCTAATACTAGTTATTTCACTTTTCTCTTTCATGTCACATACAGGTGGGATCATAAATAGTAAGTAAGCAACGGAGTATGATCTTTTCTTGGATGCTTTAAATTTCGATGCTTGAATATATTTCTGCTATGGGCAAGCATGTGAGACGAAAAAGAGGGTTTCAGCATCAGCATTTCAGCCCCCATTGTGGATCTAGGCCTTGTTTAGTTCCGAAAAGTGAAAACTTTTCAGTACTGTAGCACTTTCGTTTGTTTGTGACTAATATTATCCAATTATGAACTAACTAGAATCAAAAGATTCGTCTCGTGATTTACTTTAGTTTTTTTTCCATCTATATTTAATGTTTTCGATGTGACGGAAAATCTTGAAATTTTTTTGGTTTTTAGGGTGAACTTGTTAACAAGGCCCTATTATATGGAATCGGGGTCGCTGCCAACCGATAGTTCGTTTATGTACGTTATCAACAAAGGAGTGGCCGGTAAAAGATGTCATGTAATCGTCGGGAGAAAAAAAAAAGATTAGGGTGGTCAGCACTCGTGTGCGTGATTGCTGACCTGTTACACGACGAGGAGCTGAAGGAATCTCCGCCTTGGCACGTCCCTTTCCACCGCGCCGGCACCGGCCCGAGCCCTTGGTCGCTGAAGCTCCTCGACTCCGGCCAAATCCCTGCGGCCAGTGTGCAAAGCAAGGAAGCAAATCAAAACATAGGCGTTGTTTAGTTCACCCTAAAAATCAAAAACTTTTTAAAATTTCTCGTCACATCGAATCTTAGGATACATGCATGAAGCATTAGATATATACGAAAACAAAAACTAATTACACAGTTTACATGTAAATCACGAGATGAATCTTTTTAGCCTAGTTAGTATATGATTGGATAATATTTATTAAATAAAAACGAAAATATTATAATACCGAAATCCGAAAAATTTCGGAACTACACAAGGCCATGATTGAAACGACGAACGCGATGCGTGAATGGAGCGCTGTGGATCGCTCACCGGAGTCGAGGATGCCGACGATGATATCCTCGCTGGATTTGTCGAGGGACGGCAGCCATTCCCTGCCGTCGGGAGGATTGGTGACTCCTTCCTCGAAGCCCAGAAACTGCCAAGACCTCGTGGTGTGCGGCGCCCACCTCCCCTCGCTCCGGAAGGCAGACACCACCTCACTCTTCTCTGCAGGCACCACCTCGCGAAGCCATCACGGATCAGCCAAACACAAGCTTACAAATCAACAACTGTACTAGCTAGAGAAGAAAATATACAATGCAGGATCTCCTCTTCCACACTGTTTTCTGTACATATGTACCTGATAGTTTCGTGGCCTCTTCCTGGGAGAGCAACGCCGCGAAGCCATTGAGGGTGTGCTTGTAGCTGTACAGCAGCGACGCCCGTGCCTCTTCCTCACTGGTTGAACCATTTCATAGAACATGCGTGAGTGATTGGTTATATGAAGTTCATCTCTGTCTGCGTCACCATGACACTGCAACGGAGAACAGAAGCAGTGCATGCCATTGTCGCTGCTGCTGGCTGCACGGTAGCTAGTTACCTGCTCTTGACGGAGAGTAGCAGCGTGTGATGATCATCCAGGATTGCTTCCTCCGCCTTCGCTCCGGCGTGCTCGCCCAGGTACACTATGTAGACCTGCAGTTCATAATGGCCATAGAATTTTTACAAGCATAATCCATCCGTATATACTCCCCATGGCTCTTCTGCACTTGCTGTTGTCCAGAACAGGCACTAGTAGATAAAACCTATGGTCTGGCTTTGCCAGTATAATCGATCGAAAATTTGGAGGAATCAGCAGGAAAGAAGAAACAGAGGGTGCACTGAATGAATGAAGATGACCTGGTCTTGCTTTGTGGAGGCAGAGACATTGCACAAGGAAGAGGAGAGGGTGAGGACGAGGAGAAGGCTTGGCAAAGCCAAAGCCGATGCTCCTCTCATCTTCTTCCTCTGAATGCCGATGCGAAAATTGTCGGCTCGGGAGCTGTTTTTATATACAAAAATCAGAGGTGCGGACAAGCCTGGGAGGCGATGGGATAGGGCCCATCCGCAGGACCACGACGTCATGAGCCGCGGCGGCCGGCGGAAGGGCTACTTCATCTTCTTTAGCCATTTTCACGCTCGCAGCCTCGGCCGGGCCGTCGAATCGTGGATTCATCAGTGTCCATCAGCAAGGAGGGTCACCTCCGGCGTTGACGCATTCATCTCATGGCCAACGTTACCATACTGGCAACAATCTCTCTTAGGCGGCAAAATATCTTCAGGTTTTAAAACATATTGGCCAGCTAGTGCTTTCTTGTATACGATTCTTCCTCAAAACTCTGAAAAGACCCCAGAAAAGAAAGAGTTAAGCGTTCCTACTTGGATGCAAAGTATTTTTTAAAGTATTAAAGAAATACTATGGTTTTACAAAATATTTTGGTTTTTAAAAGTTATTCAGGTAGTCTTTTAGAGTTTTAGAAACTCTACTCATACTATCTTTTTTCTAAACCATGATTCTATGTCTCTTTGACTTATAATATAGTTTCGTGAAACTAAAGTTTTTGAAGACGGCATCATCCAAACAAGCCCTAAGCCATTATTTGGATATTGTAGTTTTAAGAAACCACAGTATCAAGAAGCTGTAGTTTTAGAATCGTTAATGTGCAAAACCGTGGTTTAGAAAAAAAGAGAGAGATTTATAATGGAGTTTCTAAAACTAAAAAAGATTACAATTTCAGCAATGCCATGGTATTCAAAACTATGAAGTTTGTTGTACCCAAACATTTTATGGCACTCTAAAACCAAAGTATTTTACAAATGAAAAGCTATGACAGAAAATATTGTTTCTTCATTTATTGTAAAAGAAAAATACTGCTAAATAACGAACAGATTTAACTGATAAGCTGGGTAACCACCCTTCAATTGACCTTAACGGCACATGACATTCTAGCTCTAATTTGCTGATTTTTTCTAAAACTTCAAAAATACTTTGTTTTCAAATAGAACCTAAGTATGTACTCTATGTAGCTCTTTAGTTGACCTTAACGGCACACGGCATCCTGGCCCTCGTGGCGTGCGAGTGGCGCCTGCAACGCAGCCGCCCGTGGCACTCGTCCGAGGCGGAGATGCCAGGAGCGCTGAAGGATTAATTATGCGGGCAATGCTACGGTATTACCTTACCTAAGAGATAATATTTTAAAATAATCTGAGCTATTGATTTATTAGAAATTTAAAATTCAACAAATAAAAACTAATGTAGAAAAATATATAAAAAAATCTACCAACATAGCCGTAATAAGGGAAACCCGCTCCATGATCGTATACTCTTATAAAGTCAAATCCCACTAGATGAATTCTCTCTTCATGCAAGGTGTTTACATCATTTTCCACTAAGTGACTCACTAAATGTTATATCTCTTCATGCAAGGTGTCCACATCATTCCCCACTAAGTCCATGTTATCCCATATTAATTACAAAAAATAACCATGTCATCTATATCATGTGAAATACTTTAAATATTTAATCTATTAACATATACAAGTCATGTACATATACTATTTATTTCATGACCAATTCCTCTATAATGTGACCAAATATTAGTTTTTCTTCTATTAGCTTAGTAAGTTTTTTACTAAATCTAATACAATAAAATACATGCAAGTCATATATATATATATATATATATATAATATACGGAATACCATGTAGTAATGCTATGTATATAATGATTTATTTTTTAAAAAAATCTCGAAGCAACGAGCGAAGAATTTACCTAGTTTACACACAAGTGGAGCCCATCCCTTTCTACGCTTGTGTGTCGTGCAACTGTGATTTTTTATTTTTTTCTAGCACCTTTCTAACATTATTTTTAAATCTAAAATCATTTAACTTTTTTTTAAAAAAACACTAACCCATTTCGCCACGCCATGCATGAAGGTAAGGCAAAATCACATTGTCGTGCTATGCATGGTGGCGCGATAAGACTGTCACATGGCAGTCAACCGAGTACTGACTCAATGACGTGACACAACTTAGAAAACTTGTATTTTTTAATATAATCTCGGATAAAGATGATCTTTATATAAAAATTATAGCTCTTGATGATATTTATAGCTTTATAATTTTGAGTTTTTTTATTTGAGGTCATCAAGATGTTTAAAAGAAAATAATATAAAATTTCAGCATCCTATTAATCATGTACAAGCGCTTGTTGTCTTGGAAAAATCGTATCTTTCATATGATGCTAAATGAAGATGCTTTCTATACAAAAGTTATAGATCCTAATGAGATTTATAAATTTATAGTTTTGTTTTTTTTCATTTGAGATTACTAAAATACTCAAAAATATTGGAGCATATACACGTTAATACAATGCTGGAACTTTATATTATTTCTTTTGAGTATTTTAATAATTTCAAATGAGAAAACATAAAATTATAAATTTGTAGATCCCATTAAGGCCTACAAATTTTGTATAGAAAGTATCTCAATTTGGCATCATATAAGAAAGATATCATTTTTCCAATGCGACAAGCATTTGTACACGTTTAATAGGCTGCTAATATTTTATATTACTTTTTTACTATCTTAAGTACCTCAAATGCAAAAATTTAAAACTACAAAGTTATAAATTTCATTGAGGACTATAATTTTTATATAAAGATTATCTTCATCCGAGAGCATATGAAAAAATATATTTTTCTAAATTGTGGCCACGTCAGCAAGTCAGCGCTTACTTGACTGCCACGTGGCAGTCTTGCCGCGCCGCCATGCATAGCGTGACAGTGTAATTTTGCAGCACCATCATGCATGGCGAGTCTGTTTGCTTGTCTAATAAGCCATGTGTGAGTACTATTCGTCGATTTATTGTGACAGAAAAACACTATTGAATGTTTGGTAGATTCGACAGATAACCTCAAGCGAACAGGCTCGTTAGTTTTAGAAAAAAGTTAAATAGTGTTAGTTTTTTTAAAAAAAATAGAAATAAAAAATATTCGCAAGTGCAAGGCACAGAAAGTTATATTTTATATACACGTGGCTCAATTTATATACAACAAAGGTATATTTTATATATTTTAATTCATTTTGACAAATAATTATTATTTATGTATAGTTTTTAAGTTTGGTATACTAATAATCGCTCTTATGTCAAGATATATATAAACCTGTCATGAGGTCAAGTCATATACCTGCCTACTATAAAAAAAATTAGTAGGTTTGTTACGTACAATATGATGCTAAAATACATATTAAAAGTATCTTCTAAATTAAAACACGTTACATGCTAATCAAATAGTTCCACGTACATTAGATGTTGATTGCACTAATTAAATTATGTAATGTGAAGTTATAAAATAAAAAGGTTTAGCATGTTAAAAGATGACACCTGTATCGATTAGATAAAAAAATTATATCTAAAACGTTCCTTACTTACCTATTTTTTCCAAATTAAATAATAAACAATATATATATTTCACATACTACTTCTATAAAGTAATAGATGATCTTGATCATAATATGTCACTAAATAAACAACTCATAGTAATTTGGAGGTCACTAAATAAACAACTCATAGTAATTTGGAGGTATCCTAGCAAAGCCTTAATTTTACACCATAAGTGCACGTACAACACGGCCCTTCATACTATTTGTATACTACGGTGTAATATGCTTGTCTCTTGAAAGTTTTAATTCCTAGAATGTGTGTCACTTAAACTTTTTAAAGTTTGACTAATTTTATGAAAAAGAGTATCAATATTTATGACATAATGAAAATATATTCTATGATAAATTTAATGGTAAAGTCTTAGTATTTTTTTTAAAAAAATCGGTCAAAGTTTAAAAGTTTAACTTAGGTCAGTCTCAATGGAGTTTTATTAAAGTTTTATGGATATTAAATATGCTGATGTGACACGTATTAATGAAGAGAGAGGTGATCAGAGTTTTATGGGAATAGAGAGAGTTTCATGGGGGATAAAACTCTTTGGTGCTGTTTCCACAACATGGATGTCTTGGAAATTGGGTCATAAAACTTCTACTGAGGATAGCTTTAACACAATTAAAACTTTAAGGGACATAGAGAGTATTTTGCAAAAACATCCCTCGCTGAGGTGACGGCTGCGGCTCATGCTTCAGGCAGGCTCACGAGACGGCAGAGGCAGTGTTGTATGGGCGTCGTCTCTAGGGGACGCACGCTGGGGATCTAGCTGCAGCCGCACCTGGTGGCTGATCCATGGCGCCAAAATCCTTCCCTGCCACCATATATTCCACTACATCTTCATTTGTATCTGTTCTCCCTCTCTCCCCCCCCCCCCCCCCCCTCCCCCCCCCCCCCCCTCGCCGGCCCACCACACCCAGAACCAACACAACCAACAACCCACACGCAACAACA
>Ga0182004_10000444_pt1 | contig 24770 bp, 20 predicted proteins | sample Sormic07211540_1_FD_120479 | JGI IMG/M metagenome (GOLD analysis project Ga0182004, IMG submission 120479) | Endophyte microbial communities from Sorghum bicolor roots, Mead, Nebraska, USA - 072115-40_1 MetaG | ecosystem: Host-associated > Plants > Roots > Unclassified | place: USA: Nebraska...
GGTTCTTGCTTGGCCTATGATGCAACTACTTCTAATCTGAGGTGGCTCTTTTTGTTACCCTGTTTTTGATCCTTTGTCAATGCAACCGAATGGTCAATGCCATTCTGGATGGCTGACAGTGGACTTTTGTGAAGTCATTGTTTATTTGTGCCACCAATGATGAAATTATTATGCATGTCGTTTAGCTGAGGCCAATCTGTTGATCATTAATTTCCTGTGATAGTTTCAAATTGCCTGTGATGTTGCTAACTGCCATGAACAAATGTAATGACAATGACCTTGTGAGGTATTGTAACTTTTCTGGGCAACCAATCCATCCCAGTTACATTGGTTTAATGTTGTATGGTTTAATTATGTCATTAGATGCTCCAAGGTCATTATCAATGACAATAGGCTCGGTGAACTGAGGCAAAAAAAATATGTTTTTTCTGTATTCTTGTTTTTTTAGAAACTCTTCTACCCTTGTTTGTTCTCTTGAGAATGGTGGTAACCACACCAAAACGCTACTTGGGTGCTTGCACTTTATGCCGTGCGGCCAACCAAACAGGAAGGCAAGCACCAACTTGTACCATTAAATCAATCCAGAGGGGCAACCAAACAAGATGATTGTCCTCCTGTATGCCCTAAGAAGTTGCAACCAAACAAAGCTAGGTGAACCGTTTCACCCAGGATAGGAAGAGGCTGAATAGGTCCTCCATACCGGATGACCAAGCTCAGAGCAACCAATCAGTCCCTGAATAAATCATCATGATCGGTACCGAATATACTACAATTATATATACATCCCTTTCTTCGGGAAAAAAAAAAACTCCGATCCAATTTCAACCAGGGCATCAAGCCCAAACCATTCTCCGTCCAATCCAGCCCGTATAAAGCTTTACAGGCTGATGGGGCCTATTGCATATACGGCCCATTATATTGCCCAGCAACATGCAAGCATCGGACGACGAGGAGACCAGCCCATGAGCCGAACAAGCCCACCCCAATATCGCGCCTCTCGCTTCCTCCACTATATAATCCCCGCTGTCCGCCACCTCGTCTCTTCACGCTCCTAGGGTTTTCGCGCCGCCGCCGCTGCCGCTGCCGCTGCTGCTTCTTCGTCTCAGCCGCAACGATGGTAACAGCCTCGCCCTAGCCCTCTTTTCCCATGGAGATGGCCTGTGCCGCCTTGATTTCGGTGTTTCTCTGACGTGTTTGCTGGTTTGCTTCCTTGTTCGCGCAGCCGTCGCACAAGACCTTCCGGATCAAGAAGAAGCTGGCGAAGAAGATGCGCCAGAACCGCCCCATCCCCTACTGGATCCGCATGCGCACCGACAACACCATTAGGTGATTGACCGCGACCCCACTAACTCCCGCTTGTTTGATCTGGATTCGGCTGTGCTGACCCAGCTGCTGCGTTCTGTGTTGTTTCAGGTACAACGCCAAGCGCAGGCACTGGCGCCGCACCAAGCTCGGCTTCTGAGCGAGGAGATTGGCCGGCTGCTTCGTCGGAACTCTAGGGTCTAAGAGCTATCTTCCTTTTGTTTTATCATTGCCACAGTGTTTCTGTAAGCTAGCAAGTGATGCCATGATGCTTTTGTTAAGATTTTGCTGATGTCAAGAGAATTGGTACTACTGTGGTGTACTCAGGATTACATGCTGCATTGCTATGCTAAGTAAAGAACCCTTGTTACCTTATCATTATATATATGTTTTTGCAGTAACTGAGGCCTAAATTTGATCATCTGTATGGATCCATGTGTCTTTCTTTGTTATGTTGCTGAGTAGCACATTGTTTTCGTTAGAATAGAAACAGGAGCCATTCATACTACTTTCTATAGAATAAATTGTCACTTTGTCAGTGTAGTAGGTGTGTGGCTTATTTAGTTCTAAAACAACCTTTTAGGAATCGACCATTGTGACTTCATTGCTCCTTTTCTTTTGTATGGACTGTGTGTGTATATTCGTGAATGCCTGTTTTTGCTAGTGAACTCTTTGCTTGTCTCCTAGAGTCCTATGTCTTAAGTGTACTAGATCCATATATGATTTCTGGGAGGATAAACCTAGTGGCTATGTATGGTTGTTTGTGATGGGTATTAGAATTCAGATGCCTGAAATTGGTGTGAAAGGCGACATTCAAATTGCACATTGTCTATAGTTCAACGCCTGAAATTGGTGTGAAAGGCGGCATTCAAATTGCCCAACAGTTGCATCAGTGGCTGCAACTAGAGGAGTATGGTCTCTGGAGAACGGTTTTCATGTCTGCCGGACTTAGAAACGGTCTGTGGTTGGTAACTTGGTATACAAGCCTGTTGATTGTGGCGGTTTGAAGAAGAGTGAGAGAGAGAGGGGGGGGGGGGGGAGGGGGGATAGAGTCGTGGTGAGTGTGGGGGTTTTAAGAAGGGAGGGAGAGGGGGGGGGGGGGGGGTAGTGGAGGCAGAGGGAGCCAACGGATGATGTTTGTTCCGTCTAAAAAGGTTTTAAAAAACAGGTGCCTGTGTTATGAAGGTACTGTGTTTTTTGTGATGTTGGGAAGCCCCCCCTGTTCTATGATCTTTAGAAAGCATGGATAGTACATCTTAGGCAATGAACTATTATGTCTCAGCTTATATACCTATAAGCCGCCACAACTATTCACGATGTAGGATGACTTGTGTTATTATTACCAATATCATAGAGCTATTTCTATATCATTTCAGAAACTTGTTGGGGGTAATAAGAATCATTTCCAGTAATCTGAATGACGGGTGTATTTTGTTGTGCATTTTGTTGCACTCGTTTTTACTCTGTTCGTTAGAATAGTTTAATCTTTGGTGTTTTCTGCGTTCTGGTGGTGTATTTTGATGTGAGGATATTGTCAGGATTTTGATTCTGGTGCCCATAGCAAACCAAGTTGATTTATTTAATTGTTTGTTGTGCGCAGTTCTCGTGGTGTGTTGGTCTGGTGTGATTGGCGCTATTTTGTTGCGTTGAAAATCCCAGAGTAATCCCACGTATTGCTTTGCTTGTCACGTATTGCTTGTCTTCTTTTCCTTTTTGTGCGTCAACGTTGTTTTTGTTTGCTGAATCTTGTTCGTATATTTTCGGATATGTTCACTGAACTATGTGGCGACTCCGATCTTGCGTGATTACCTGTATAAACGATGTGGCGACTCCAATCTTGTGGCTGGCGGAGTGCGCACAACGTTGAGAATTTTCAATGAAGAAAAAGGCAGCCGTACATAAAAGTACGGCTTATTCTATATTAAATGTTCTCGAACGAAACACAAAACACAAAATAGGGCCTTGTTTAGTTCTTAAAAAATTTTCATATCCTCCATCACATCGAATCTTTAAACATATACATGAAGTATTAAATATAGACGAAAATAAAAACTAATTACACAGTTTGGTCGGAATTGACGAGACAAATCTTTTGAGCCTAGTTAGTCTATGATTAAACAATATTTGTCAAATACAACAAAATTGGTACTATTTACATTTTGTAAAATATTTTGCCAGTAAACAAGACCTAGATATAATCCTAACCATTGTAATCAAATATAGGACGGGCCTCCCCAGAAACAGGTTTGGGACCATCCCATCTCTTGCCTAGGAACCAAACGAACAATGACCTTGCCGATGTCCTTGAAGGAGGACAATGTTGTTGTGAAACATCTTTACTATAGTCTATAGATATTGCTCTAGGAGTGGTCTCATCAAATTAAAGTAGACATTAAAAATTGTCACATACAAGGAGAATGCCCCACGTGTTGCTGCGGGAATTACCGGTAAAATTATACTATCATAAAATATGCTAATGGTTGATTTTTAGTATTCTAGCATGGACAACTAAATATATGTTAGAAAATGATATGGTTTGCTAATGTGAATAACATAGATGCAGGATAAATGATATGTGTTAATTCGATTTATTAGTGGATAATAATGTGAACACTTTACATGACGGGATAATGTATTAGTGGATGATTTAGTGGATGTTGATGTGGACGCTTTGCATGACAAGAGAATTAGTTAGTGAGATGCTCTAGTGGATGATGATGTGGATGCTTTGCATGTCAAGAGAATTAGCTAGTGGGGTTTATCTATATAAGAGATATAGATGTCTATTTCTATAGACAGTAGAGCTCAGCTCTTGGAGTGATCTTGTCGGGATTAAAGTACACATCAATGTCTAAGACATAACATGTTCTTCAAAGGAGAAAGTCCTTTGGCACTAAGAGTGAGAATGATTCTAGTAGTGGTAAGGATTAAAGCAGACATTAATAATTGTCTTAGGCTGTGTTTAGATGTACACATTGATGCTCTGGAATTGGCTTTGGCATTGGATAGCACCAAATGCTGTTGTTTGGATGACTTAGACTTTGGATTTGGAAATCATCTTTAATGCCAAAGGAGTATTCGTTGTATCTCTACCCCCTTGCCCTCAATACAAAGCTGCGACCATGTGTATTGGGCGGACACAGACTCACTACTCTTCGGCGAACAGCACTCCCTCCTTCCTCATTGCAGGCGACGCGAGCCAGGCGGGCGACCACACGAGACGAGTGGCGGCTCGAGACAGGTGGGTGATGGCGCAGGCCATGGAGCGAGCGGTGATGCGGGCCATGCGGGCTAGTGGCAGCACAAGGCGAGCAGGTGAGCGGCAGCGAGGCAACGGTTGGGTTGGTGGTGGCACAAGATCCGCTAGCGCACTCTTCGTCGGCGCCACCTTCTTCCTCTTGCCTGACCCATGCCTCGCTACTTCGTCTTCCTCTTCTCCATGGTCGGCAGCGCTAGATCTCCTTCCTCTTCCCCGTGGCTGGCAACGCGACCTCCTCTTCTCTTTCCTATGGCCGGTGACCTCTTCCGCTTCTCCATGTACGGCGGCACGAGATCCACTTCCTCTTCCCCATGGACATTGGTGCGACCTCCTCGTTCCTCCCCCATGACCAGCAGTGCGAGATCCACAATGGACGGTAGCGCAACATCCGCCTACCATTTTGTCCGGGGTCGAGGTCCCCTCGTCGTTGCCGGGGCCAAGCTCCCCCATGTCGCAATTTAGCTCCACTATCGTGGCTCAACGTTTCAATTCTATTCTTTTGCATCTAAACAGAAAATGGTATTGAGCCAATTCCAAAAGTCAATTTAATGGTTATCCAAACAATAGTATTCGAATTGTGATCATTTCAATACCATGACTGCTTTAGTATTGAACCCAATTCAATTCAACTCCCCTAGTATCAACATCCAAACCAAGTGTGAGCTAAATAATACTCTGTATATCATAGGTGTATGTCATTTAGCACGGAGTGTGAGAATGATTTTTTATTTCCTTGCAAGCAAAATTAAAGCCATATTTGTGGTAAAGTTTCACAAGAAAATAAGCCTAAGATGTATGGAATACGGTGCTGAGAAAGTGCGGCACGTTGTAGTTGTGTCCGCGAACCAAACAATTACTAAAACAATTATGGATGGCACATCGTGGTCGTGAACCAAACAGGCCCAAAATCAGCCCAAGGTTTCAGCCTATTCACAAGAGGAAAACATATGCATCATACATATAAATAGAGAAAATGACAATAGTAGCAACAACTTGTAACTGATCCACGCATCAACAAGAGACACCTGATTTAACATGGAAGACCATCCCCCCCCCCCCCCTCACCCCCACTCTAAAAAAACAAGACACAACACAGGCGCCAACCAAACAAAAAAACCCCTATTTTACAAGGGAAGCCCCCCCCCCCCCCCCCCGGCCACCCCTTCTAAAAAAACAGGGTAAAACCACGGGACCAAGCAAACTAAAACTTCTTCCACTATATGCCTGTGGGATTAAAAGTTCATCTGTAGGTACCACTAGAGGCAACTATACATCAAGATTTACAGATCTTGTATAGCAACAATAAGATTTTAAGCTGCTATTTGAGAGTGAAAAGACATCATCAAATGATGGTAGAACTCAGATTAGAGACACCAAGGATATGGATTTGAAGTTTCACAAGAACGAATCTTCTCTCTAGTCTCCTTGTCTATCTCTTTCTTCTCTGATTTTCTTCCCTCTCTCACACGCAAGGAGCAGAATGGGCTAGTCTTTACTCACACACCAGGAGCGACTATTCTCTCTATATCTCGTTTTCTGGTCTTCAGAAGAGCCAAATTGAAGTAGTAGTGACTGTTATACTAGGCCTTGTTTAGTTCACCCCAAAATTCAAAAAGTTTTCAAGATTCCTTGTCACATCGAATCTTGCGGCACATGCATGAAGCATTAAATATAAACGAAAATAAAAACTAATCACACAGTTTAACTGTAAATTACGAGATGAATCTTTTGAGCCTAGTTAGTCCATGATTGGATAATATTTGTCAAATAAAAACGAAAATACTATAGTACCGAAATCCGAAATCTTTTCGGAACTAAACAAGGCCCTAGTGTCCCAGATATTTCTCATCCATTCTCTTGGAAGCCAAAGAAACAAATGGTAGATGCACACACAAGTTTATCCATTTTTCTTTGTTGCACCCATGACATGTGGGGCAACTTTCTAGCTAGGGCGAAGCCAACTAGAGATGAAACTGGACTCCCTTGCCCGAGTGAACTTTAACAGGGACTGTAACTCTCCAAAAATGTCAACATGTGGCACCTTTGCTCCTGCAAGGCTGCACAAAACCAGAACAGTAGAACTGTAGGACTCGAGGAGCAAGAACTACTCATTACTCTTGAAGATGCTTAGAGTTGATACAATAATTGGCTTATTTTTTTAGATAAAGGAATGAAACATTCTGACCTTCGCAATCACAAGCGATTGCTAATAGCCAATCCATAAAAAAATGGGACCTAGCCTAAAAACCGCAAAGCGGGAGGTCCAACAACAATATCGGCACCTTACACAATGAAACAAATAAGGGACACAGCCCAAAACCAGTTCAGCGAGCAAACTAAACAAACACCTAAACAAACACCTAGGAACACCTAGAACAAAGACATAGAAACTTAACCAAGCAACGACCACCTGGGAATGCACACCAAACATATTACCAACAACATCTAGGAAGCAATCAGCGCCGAATCAGCGGACTATAACAAAAGCCTCCACCGACTCTACATTCCTATCCTTCTCCTCTGTTTCCACAAGAAACCAAAGAAATGTAGAGCCACACCTTTCACCTGCCTGCAACTATCCTTCATTCTTCTCGTCTCTTCCTCTTTAGACAACAGAGACTATTGTCGTATCCAGTACGTCCCCATAAAAATTACCTGCAAATAGAAGTTAGCAATTTTGTTCTGAAACACCGCATCATTTTTATTCAACCATAAAATCTAGCAGATGGCTGCTATCCCCCACTATCATTTGTTTTCTTAGCCTTGGAACAAAATACCTTATCCAAGATCCAAACACGTGAGAAATAGAAGCAAATGATGATGTGGAGTAGAGAAGGGAGAAGTGAGAGGAAAATTTGGCTCTCATACAAGCGACAAGCTGAGCACGAATGCATATGCGGTGGTAGGTCCATACACTAAATGAATGTGAGAAGGATTAGAAAAAGGAAGGCGGGGCATAAGTAAAATTAGCAATAATTTTTTTAGATAAAAAATAGACTATTATTGTATAACTTGGCTCTTGCAACTTAGCTAATAGCCAAAGTGCCAAACACTTGCTCTTGCAACTTACTAGCTACTACTTAACACTTGGTGCACCCAACGGCTGTTCGTTGCAGGCTTGAAGACGAGATGCCAGTTTTTAAAGGGGGTTGTTTGGTTCCTCTCCTCAGGTTGCATGCGAAGTGCCACGGATATTGGAAAACCTCTCACTAATCTCACCATACTTTGGTGGCTGCCGATTCCTATGCCACGAGCTGTGGCGGCGCGCCATAATCTGCCACAAGTGCGGTGTGGAAGGTTGGCGGCGGGCATCCAAACAGCCTCAAAATCTTTGCGGATAGGCAGAAGGAGAGCCGTTGGGTACGGATGGCGCAGCGCGAGCCGAGTGGCACGGCATGGCAGCCAGAGGCGGGCGGGAGGCAGCGGCCCGCCGCGCGTCCCGCGCGCCCGTCTCGCGTCGCGTGGCAGTCGCCCGCAACAAGTATAAGAGTCGCACCGGCGGGTCGCGGCCATCTCGTCTTCAAGCAGCGCGCGGACCGAGGCGAAGGGCAGGCCCGGCTCCGTCCCGTTCCATGAAGGCCTAACCCGCGCGGGCAGGCTTTAGTAGGGCGCGAGTGAGCGCGAGCGGCCAACCGGGAGCGAAGCCAGCGCTAGCTGCCGCCTCCCTCCCTCGGGTCCGCCGCGCGCCGGCCGCCACCACCGCACGACGCCGGCGCCGATCGACCCCCGACGACCGCCGACGCCGCTCCACCCATTAGCTAGCTAGCTAGCAGAAGCAGCAACAACATCATCATCGACTAATAAACAACCATGGCGTCCATCTCCCTCGAGGACGTCCGCAACGAGACCGTCGACCTCGTACGCGCGCCCACCCCACCCGCTTGGCACCTCCGCCTTTAATTTTTTTTTCCCTTCCATTAATTAATCGCTTGGCACGGCACGGTGGTGCTTGCTTCGTGCAGGAGACCGTCCCGGTGCAGGAGGTGTTCCAGCACCTGAAATGCAGCAAGCAGGGGCTCTCCAGCGCGGAGGGCGAGAACCGGCTCAAGATCTTCGGTCCCAACAAGCTGGAGGAGAAGTCGGAGAGCAAGCTGCTCAAGTTCCTGGGCTTCATGTGGAACCCGCTCTCCTGGGTCATGGAGGCAGCCGCCATCATGGCCATCGTGCTCGCCAACGGCGGAGGGAAGCCGCCCGACTGGCAGGACTTCGTCGGCATCGTCGTCCTCCTCTTCATCAACTCCACCATCAGCTTCATCGAGGAGAACAACGCCGGCAACGCGGCGGCCGCGCTCATGGCGGGCCTCGCGCCCAAGACCAAGGTGCTCAGGGACGGCAAGTGGAAGGAGGAGGACGCGTCCATCCTCGTGCCCGGTGACATCATCAGCATCAAGCTCGGTGACATCATCCCCGCCGACGCCAGGCTGCTTGAGGGCGACCCGCTCAAGGTCGACCAGGCGGCGCTGACCGGCGAGTCGCTGCCCGTCAACAAGCACTCGGGGCAGGGTGTCTTCTCGGGCTCCACCGTGAAGCAGGGAGAGATCGAGGCCGTCGTCATCGCCACCGGCGTGCACACATTCTTCGGCAAGGCGGCGCACCTGGTGGACAGCACCAACAACGTGGGCCACTTCCAGCTCGTGCTCACGGCCATCGGCAACTTCTGCATCATCTCCATCGCCGTCGGGATGGTCATCGAGATCATCGTCATGTACCCGATCCAGCACCGCGCGTACCGCGACGGCATCGACAACCTCCTCGTCCTGCTCATCGGCGGCATCCCCATCGCCATGCCCACCGTGCTGTCCGTCACCATGGCCATCGGCTCCCACCGCCTGTCCCAGCAGGGCGCCATCACCAAGCGCATGACCGCCATCGAGGAGATGGCCGGCATGGACGTGCTGTGCAGCGACAAGACCGGCACGCTCACCCTCAACAAGCTCACCGTCGACAAGACCCTCATCGAGGTGTGCGGCAAGGGCGTCGACAAGGACATGGTGCTCCTCTACGCCGCCAGAGCCTCCCGCGTCGAGAACCAGGACGCCATCGACACCTGCATCGTCGGCATGCTGGCCGACCCCAAGGAGGCCCGCGCCGGCATCAAGGAGGTCCACTTCCTCCCCTTTAACCCCGTGGAGAAGCGCACGGCCATCACCTACATCGACGGCAACGGCGACTGGCACAGGGTCAGCAAGGGCGCCCCCGAGCAGATCATCGAGCTGTGCCGGATGAGCAAGGACGCCGAGAAGAAGATCCACGCGGTCATCGACGGCTACGCCGACCGCGGCCTCCGCTCCCTGGGCGTGTCGTACCAGCAGGTGCCCGAGAAGAGCAAGGAGAGCGCCGGCGAGCCGTGGCAGTTCATCGGTCTCCTGCCGCTGTTCGACCCGCCGCGGCACGACAGCGCGGAGACCATCCGTCGCGCGCTCCACCTGGGCGTGAACGTGAAGATGATCACCGGCGACCAGCTGGCCATCGGCAAGGAGACGGCGCGGCGCCTTGGCATGGGCAGCAACATGTACCCGTCCACCACCCTGCTGGGCGACAACAAGGGCGGCGAGATGGGCGGGCTGAACATCGACGAGCTGATCGAGAAGGCGGACGGGTTCGCGGGGGTGTTCCCGGAGCACAAGTACGAGATCGTGAAGCGGCTGCAGGACCGGAAGCACATCTGCGGCATGACCGGCGACGGCGTGAACGACGCGCCGGCGCTGAAGAAGGCGGACATCGGCATCGCGGTGGACGACGCGACGGACGCGGCCCGTAGCGCGTCGGACATCGTGCTGACGGAGCCCGGGCTGAGCGTGATCGTGAGCGCCGTGCTCACCAGCCGCGCCATCTTCCAGCGGATGAAGAACTACACCATCTACGCCGTGTCCATCACCATCCGCATCGTGCTGGGCTTCCTCCTCGTCGCGCTCGTCTGGGAGTTCGACTTCGCGCCCTTCATGGTGCTCATCATCGCCATCCTCAACGACGGCACCATCATGACCATCTCCAAGGACCGCGTGAAGCCGTCGCCGACGCCGGACTCGTGGAAGCTCAAGGAGATCTTCGCCACGGGGATCGTGCTCGGAACCTACATGGCGCTCGCCACGGCGCTCTTCTTCTACCTCGCGCACGACACCGAATTCTTCAGCGAGACCTTCGGCGTGCGGTCCATCAAGGAGAACGACAAGGAGCTGATGGCGGCGCTGTACCTGCAAGTGAGCATCATCAGCCAGGCGCTCATCTTCGTGACCCGGTCCCGGAGCTGGTCCTTCGTGGAGCGGCCCGGCGCGCTGCTGGTGATCGCCTTCCTGGCGGCGCAGCTGGTGGCGACGTGCATCGCCGTGTACGCCAACTGGGAGTTCTGCAAGATGCAGGGCATCGGCTGGGGCTGGGGAGGAGCCATCTGGGCGTTCAGTGTCGTCACCTACTTCCCGCTGGACGTGCTCAAGTTCGCCATCCGCTACGCGCTCTCCGGCAAGGCCTGGAACAACATCAACAACAAGACGGCCTTCACCAACCGCACCGACTACGGCAAGGGCGAGCGGGAGGCGCAGTGGGCCACCGCGCAGAGGACGCTGCACGGCCTCAACCAGGCCACCGCCACCTCCGACCTCTTCGGCGACAACCAGGGCTACCGAGAGCTGTCCGAGCTCGCCGACCAGGCCGCCAAGCGCGCCGAGGTGGCCAGGCTCAGGGAGCTGCACACGCTCAAGGGCCACGTCGAATCCGTCGTCAAGCTCAAGGGCCTCGACATTGACACCATTAATCAGAGCTACACCGTGTAAACTCAAACTCAGGTTTCTTTTGGATTAGACACATACATACACACACATATTATTTGTAAAGATTCGTTCGTATTTTCATTTACACCGGGAAGATTTCTAACTGTCCTCCTCCCTCCTTGTAAGTTGCTCCTGTAAACTCTTCCTGAATTCATGGCGCGTCGTTGTAGCAATCACCACTTCCTCCCTGTGAATGCCCACAGGCCACAGCGTGTCTTGGTGAAAGCATGTATGATTATTACTACTAAACTCCACACATTGTCTGTCCTACACTCCTGGTGATGCAGACAACATATTTCGCATTTCAGAATTGATTGACGAGTTTACACAGCACAATGCAGGTTCAGAACCTTTGGTTACTTCCGAAACAATGCTCACACACTAGATGGTTTAAGATCACAGGCAGTAACAAACTACTGCGGTACAGCTACACAGCTTCATTTCCACGAAGCAACAAGTTGCATCCATTCGTTTGCAGGTTACAACAGTCATGTCAGAGATCAACTAAGGCGTGCCTCGTCCTCTGGACAGAGGTGCAGTTTCAGTGAAGGTATACACACGTCTGAAGAGGAAGGACGCCTTCAATTTATGTTGTCTGCCACCCATGAATCTGACTGGACTCTGCACCTCAAGCCTTTCGGACAATCACGTGGCGCTCTCGCTTGTACTCCACCTCATCTCTTTGATGCATGATCAGAAGGGCTCTTCTGACCTGAAACAAAGTTTGAAGACATTATTAGAAAAATGAATGGTTCTAACTTAAAAGCCATTAACTAGTTCAGGTTTAAGATACAAAAGGTTCGTACAATGGATTCATTCATTCCCATCCTATTTAGTTCATCAATCAGCCGTCGCTCAGATATGTGGCTTCCAATGCCCATTCTTCTCTTTATTTGTGCTTCCGCTTGCTGTCAGGACAAAATGCAAGAGGTTGAGAAAAATGCAAGGTTCAAGAGCTGAATTTTGTACTCTGGGCTGCAGAGGCTAACCTTGATTTCATTAGCAATCTCCGGTGACAGGTTCAAATGCTCGTTGATTCCGGATCTTGCAGCATCAACGGTGGAGACATTAAACAGTCTGAATGCCTCTTCGACATGTTCTGGTGTAGCCACACTTGTCCTAAGAGTCATTCAAACATCAGCCATGAATGCAATCAAAAAGCGAGAGTTACAGCCACAGCACTTGAGGCAGAATTTATGCAGCATGTGATCAATGTCATTAAAACATATAGCATGTGATCATCTAGTACTTACAATCTCATCTTTGCAAGAGATTCACTCAAACGTATGATGGCTTCAAGCTGCCTCACAGTGATGGGTATCGCTGCTGCCCTCCCTGTCTCATGAGCTTGCTGCCTCATTTTCTGTGCAATGAATTTTAAGATAAATACAAATGAATGAAGAATCCTAAACCAGCTAATTGTGTGAATAATATCCGCTGCATACCTGTCTAATCTCAATATATTTGTTCTGCAGCATCTCAGCTGCTTTTTCTGAAAGCCGTGGTCTGCATGTGGCACGGCAGTACTCAATGTACCTATACATAAAAGGTTTTATGCATTAGAAGACAATGAAACAAAGTCAAATTTATAGAAACACAAGACGCAGGTCACACCTTTTCAGCCAATTCTCTCCATCACTTGCCTCTGTGCCTGTGGAAGAAGCTGCAGCACCACTGGCATGCACCTTGATAATGTGGCTTGCTATTCGCTGTATTTTGAAGTTGCGCTTAGTCTCAGCTGCTAGAATAGAAAAGCTGTAGAAAGGATTTTGCTTCATACCTTATCTTGATCATACATTCTGATATCTTTGACGATAAAGATTAGATCAAATCTAGAAAGAATGGTCGTCTGCAGATCAATATTATCTTGTGCAGTCTGATGAGCAGCAAAATATTAAAAATTGTTAAATTAATTGTCTTGCATGTATTGCTAGAACAGCTTATACTTAATGAGTCAGTAAAGAACATGTTTACCAACCTTAAGATCATCATAGCGTCCTGCAATTGGATTGGCAGCTGCAAGAACTGAAGTCCTTGAATTGAGAACTGTTGTAATGCCAGCTTTGGCAATAGATATTGTCTGCTGCTCCATGGCCTCATGAATTGCAACTCTGGAATTGCATAAGAAAATGGGGGCTGGGTTAATGTGCTTTCGAGAGTACAGACCAGAAAAGGAAAATATGTGATATGTTTATTATAGTTCCACCAAATGCATAAATTGATGCATACCTGTCTTCAGGTCTCATCTTGTCAAATTCATCGATACAGACTACTCCACCATCAGCCAGTACCATGGCTCCTCCTTCCAAATAAAACTCACGCTGTAGAAAAAAAAGAAATGTTTACAGCCTATGATAACCAAACTTCAGTAAACAGCAAACAGTTCAGTGAAACAAACTTACCGAGCTACCATCCCGAGTTACAGATGCTGTAAGACCAGCTGCAGATGATCCTTTGCCAGATGTATAGACTGCAATAGGTGCAGTCTTCTCTACAAATTTGAGGAACTGTTGAAAGACACATTAGTGTCACTGAATCAGAGACCTTTGGTATTAAATAGCCAAAAAGAATTCATGTAGAATAGTGTCGAATTACTCAAACTGAATTACAGTACAATTCACATCAAAATCACAAGTTATGACAGATGAGTCTTGTTGCCACACTATTTTCCATCAAACTAAATGCTATGACAACACCAAACAATACTTGCCTGTGATTTTGCTGTGGATGGATCACCCAGAAGCAAGACATGAATATCCCCTCTCAAACGTACACCATCAGGTAGCCTCTGCAATAAGAGTAGTTTGAAGCACAGCATGGGAACACAATTAGGACAAATGGAATGGCATTTTTTTTATGAACACATATCAGCTTCTTGCTAAGAATGCATACCTTCTTAGATCCCCCAAATAACAAGCATGCAATAGCTTTCTTGACATCAGAATGACCATAAATTGAAGGACCAATCATTGAGCAAAGCTTGGCATATGCATCTGGTCTCTGTGCAAATTCTTTGAATTCCATTTCCTACAAGACAGCAAGAAAAAATCAGCCTTACAGATAAATGTATCTCCCTTATCAATGTAAACCTTGAAAAAAGAAACCACCTCATCGAGAGTGAAGTTTGAGGGGCCATTTGAGTTATTGTCTCGAGATTGCTCCAAACCCACAACTCTAATGTAAGGCTGTTTAACACCAACAGCGCCCTTCTGGCTGCAAAATGGTCTCAGTGGCATTATTAATCATGTACTTGCCCAAGTTCAGATTAAGTGAAAAGCTTTAGATTTCATCATACGTTGCGGATGCTTGGTAGACGCTGTAGATGCCAACAACAGTTAATCTAGTCCCTGGAACAATAGTCTGAACTAGGTGCCTATCTACAGAAAGAAGCACATTCCTTGGAAGCTCACCAGTTGGAACATCCTGGCCAAAAGGATATCATTATCAGTCATTTTACAAGACACGAGCATGATTGCTTTGACTCAGCAACTTGCATCAAGGATGAATAGCAACTAACCTCAGGATTCTCCTGCAGTTTGAGGGTCTGGAGATCCACATACTTGCTCTTATCCGGGACGGCAATCCAAGGGTCCAGGGGGCAGGGCTCTTCTCCAGGCTAAGGGTAAGAAATCATATACATAACTGTCAGAAAATAACCATTTAACGACAAGGATAATACAGACTCACAACAAGTCTGTTCAGATGTTCTTTCCTGTTATATGTGAAGATTAATTTGGGCTAGGCTTTGGATGTTATTTGTAGCCGTGATGTCAAACAATCTTTATCAAAGTTTTTCTATTGGACCTACTAGCTTGGGTTTCAAGTCAGAGGAATAATTAAAAATGTTTCTTTTTTGGAGGGTGGTCAGTATGCTGCTGACAGTTGAGTAGATTGCTGAGGAATGTACCTGAGGAACATGGTCACAAGAACGTGGAACAATAGCCCCGCCGAGGCCTGGCCTGCAAGGCACTGTCCTCACACTCCGGCAATTCTTGCAGATAAGAGTTACATGAGTGGCCTTGGCTTTTACTCTCGATGCAGCAATTGTGATTCCCGCAATCTTAACCAGCTTCGACATGTAATCAGCCTGACATTTCAAAGAGCAATACCGACATGAATTCTCTAGAATGCACAAAACACCGAAATCCCTTTTAGGATTGCTTCGCTACTGACCCCAACAGATCTCATGGACAGGCAGTTCTCCTTGGAGGAGAGGAAGATCTGGACATCTCCCGTGACGGGCTCCTCCATCTCCCCGGTCTCGCCGGCGACCTTCGAACGGAGGCTTGCGAGAACCTCGGCCGCAGCCGTCTCAAACTACACGGACCCATGTGCGAGAGTCAATTACAAGTCCACAGCCCAGACAGGTAACGAAAACTCTGAAAAACAACGTACCAGCGGAAGATAATCGGCCGGCGACTTGCGGATCCTGTCAGAGAGCTCGGCATCGAAGGCGTCGAGGTCCTCGATGGCGACGGTGACATGGTCGCGGTTGTGTACTAGGCTCTCACTGAACCAAATGAACACATGAATCAGCTCTGTTTCGCAGTGGACGCGTCAAATCTATGGGGAGGGGGGAGAGTGATGGGGGGCGCACCGGTAGGGGAAGTCGCCGGTGGGGCCGGTGAAGCCTCTGAGGAACTCCTTGAACTTGCGGAGGGCGGAGTGGCGGGTGAGGTCGGCGGCTGGGTCGCCGCCGGGGCCGCCGCGGGGGAACTGCGCCTGGTCGCTATAGAACACGGCGCCCTCGTCCCAGCCCGACATCGTTGCGGCGGAGGCGAGAGAGGGATGCGGGTGCGTTGGCGTGGGCGTGGACTGGGATGACGGCGACGGGACGGGGTCGGGTGTGGCGGGAAGGGGGTAATAGAGGAGGGGTTTGGCGGGAAAACGGCGGAGCTTTTGGCGGGAGGAGGGGAGCTGCTCGCCGCTAGGGTTGGGCGGTTGGCGGAGGAAGGGGAGGCTTAAACAGGCCTGCTATTCATGGGCTGGGCTGGCTTCGAGATTGTGGGCCTCTATGGAAGCTTGAACCTTCATTGGTTGCAACTTCCTCCCGTTCCAAAATAAATAGCTTTATATGATATTTAAAATTTGTCAAAAAAATATATCATTCTATATTAGATTGTCTTCTAATGTGGAAGCTAGTTATGGTGCATGTAAATGCTAAGTACCAAATTCAGGCGATATGCTCTACACAAAGGAAAGAAAATGAGAGTATATGCGTTCTTTGTCAGCGTGCTTAATCTGCTGGCAAATGTATATAAAGTTATTTATTGTAGATGGAGAGAGTAAGTGCTAACAAAACGAGACCTTCGCTAAAAAAGGAATAATAGTGGCAAACATATGTACATGTGATGCAACCATAAGTATATGTTATATGTCTGCAGACTACAATTTCAATGCCCTACAACATTTATCTTGAATTGACTTTTGTGACGCTCCACTATGTCGGAGTCGATTCTAACTCATACGAGCAGATTATATTATCATAGTATAGCTATTTGATATTATAAATCCTTGTATTTATTCCAATAGTTTGGTCAATTTTGATATGCTTTGACTCTCCAGAAAAAGTGAAACGACTTATAGTTTGGAATGGAGGTAGTACATGCTTTAATATTATAATAAATGCATGTATCATTCTACAGGTGATTTTAGTATTTATGTATCTTATTAGGTTCTTATATTTGTATTCTTTTATTGGTGTGGTCTAATAATATGATGTGCTTTTATCATCTATTTGACTCTTAGTATTTAGTTTCTCCAATTGGCATTTTGCTCTTCTGGCACATAAAACAAGCGGTCTATGGGAAATTGTTAGTCTAACATTGATTGGTTTAGTTTTTACGATGAGTGCAAAATAAAAATGGGCATACGGATTAATAGTTTGTTCATTGTATATGTTTGCAAAAACAAGGTATGAACTCCAAATATTTATTTATTTGTCTCTTGTCCCTTTTACATATAACTCATTGCACGGCTACATTGACCAAACTTATAATAGAATGACTTCTAGCTTATGATGCATTTTTTAAATTATTTTTAAATATAAACTATAAAAAAATTATAATAGCTTGACTCGCTTATGATGCATATTAATCTACATGTTATATAAACTATATTAAACTTATAATAGTTTAACTTAGGATAAACTTTAAGTCACCAATAAAATGAACAATAAGTTTGCCACCCATCGACGAGTGAACTCAGTAATAATAAATAAAAGCATCACCTGCCATTTCAAGCAAATTAACAAGGCGTGACTCACCCTAAAAAGGAATAACGTGTGACACATTACTTCATTAGTCCACATGCCAATATTTTTTGGTTTCAAAAATATATTTGACCACCTTGATCATCACCTCGATGTGTAGCACTCACAACTCTCATACGTGTAAAAATATAGAGTTTGGAAAGGCGTAGCATATATATACCATGCTCAGTTCCACAATGATGGTTTTTATGGAACATGCTCAACATTAGAAAGATCCGTTATGAGCATGATTGGTCTATGTGTGTCATATAACATGGTTGGTCTATGGCACATTAGTTATGTACAAGTCTCATGGTTGGTGTTTTCACCTTTTTGGCTATACCCTCACATGAATCCCACAAGCTAGAAGACCAGAGTGATATATAAAAGTTAGATGGCAACCTATATCAGCGAAAACTAAGCTAATTTTGAAACATTTCTCCTATATTTTAAGTGCTCGAATTTTAAGATAATTTCAGACAACACTCTTCTACCTCTAACTAGTACAAGTCTGTCCTTATCTTCCTATAGAAAATAAAATGAATTATTAATTATCTTTGTGTCAACACAAATCAGATTTTATTGAGTATTAGTGAAAAATCTGTAGGCTCGATCAATGGGGCCTCATTTGGGTCAAAATCCGGTGGCTCAGGTCGCCCACGGTACCACTCACGGCTACCAGAACCTCAAGGATTCGTCCCTCAACTCCCAGTTCGTGCCTTTCAAAAAAGAAGAAGAAAAAGAAAAAACTCCCAGTTTGGCAGTTTTTGCGACGGAGACACCGAGGCCAGCGCCATCCACCCGCTCCGCTTCCGGCCGCCCCGCCCCGCCCCCTCCGCTTGGGCTTGATCTCCCCACAACCGCAAGCGACGGGCGTCATATCCACTCCGCTCCTGATCTCTCCTCTATTCTTCAGTGCAGCAGCATCAGCAGCAGGCCGCCCGGCCCACGCCCGCCTCCGATCCGCTAGCTGCTCCCTCGCCGTCCGGAGATGGCCTCCGCCGCCTTCGCCGTCTCCTCGCCGGCGGCCTCCGCCGTCGCCGCGCGATCCAAGGCAGGGCCCAGCGCCGTCCCCGATCGTCATTCAGTTCCTGCTCATTTGCGCTTGGTTTCAGTGGGCCGGGGGTCTGAACGTCTCCTGTGCTGGTTTTGTTTGATGGCTGCAGGTGCTTGGACGTGGAGCTAATCTGGGGAGAAATAGAACTGGCTGCCGCGTCGGTATCACGCGGAAGGTGACCGCCACCGCCTGCTGGCTTTTCTAGTTGCTCCAGTTGATTGTCGTAGATCCTGCTGCTGGTTTCGTGAATTGCTTGGGACCTTGGGTCCTGTAGCGTTAGATGGCCATGGGTATGGTCGATCATGCATGGTCTCATGGTCTGTGATTAGGAGTTCCATGATTAGCAAATTCAGGAATTGGTATTGCTAGTGGCTTTTGCAAATTTTGGCGTCTCTATGATTGACACTGTAGTTTTCTTGGACAATAGATGCATATGGTTTTTGTTAACTTTTGGCTATGGATATCCACTGGGCATCTGCCTTCGCATATGCTAGAGCTAGACAAGCACAAACTTCTTGCTAACCATTGATCTATCAGAATTTTGTAGACTCGCCATCTTTGCATGGAGGACAATTATCGCTAATATGTTACTGTGTTTCTGCATGCAAAAATAGCATAAGTTAACTAATGAACACAGCTGTCAGGGCATAGGCAAACATGACTTTTATTAGGGCCCTCGGCCCTTAGAGGAACTGAGGTCATTCACATTTCATAATAAACAAAATGGTGCACCAAGTGCTGTAGGATTATTCTAGGAATAGTATATTACCAATACCTGTATTCTAGTGTGCTGATAGGTACACTCTAGAATTTCTTATGTCGAAACTAAGACACATCACAATCAACAGGCCAGCTAGTTATGCAAGCATTTTTTTTTTGCTGTCGTTAAGTATGATGTTTAGTGTATTTGTGCCACCTTCATTTAATGTTTGTTCCTGTCTGATTCTTTGACGTCTATTGGTACAATGATGTAATTAATTTATGCTTTTAGTTACATCGTTCCTTTCTTAAATGCAGAACTTTGGCCGTGTTATGATGGCCCTTGCAGTGGATGTTTCTCGTTTTGAAGGAGTGCCAATGGCTCCTCCAGACCCAATTCTTGGGGTTTCAGAGGCTTTTAAAGCGGATAAAAATGATCTGAAGCTCAATCTTGGTGTTGGTGCCTATAGGACAGAAGAGTTGCAGCCCTATGTGCTCAATGTAGTCAAGAAGGTGAGCCTAATCACAAGCAGATTTGCTTAACAGTCGAGCTTCCTGTTTTCATGTTCTCTTTTGCATGTTATTATAGGCTGAAAAGCTTATGTTGGAGAAAGGAGATAACAAAGAGGTACATCGACGATCACAATGTTTCATTTCTCCTGAGTTTTATGCTTTATATATATATGAAGTCACTGAAACTATGGTTTGCGCTGCAGTATCTTCCCATTGAAGGTTTAGCCGCGTTTAACAAAGCAACAGCAGAGCTATTGCTTGGAGCTGATAACCCTGTTATTAAGCAAGGGCTGGTATGTGCTATGCAGCTCTTGCTGCCGTTATTGTACCAGTATATTGTATTATGCAATGCTGAAGGCCTAGAATTCAGAATTTAGGTTGATCTGTTTGTACTTGTGCAGCCAAGGCATGCACGTCATCTATCATACTATTTCTTCTTAATGCAAAGATGTGCAGATCTCATGTGTATTCGATACAAAGGGAGGTGTTTCCTATGCTTCATTTAGTTAACATCTCTTCTTTTGCAGGTTGCTACAATTCAGTCTCTCTCGGGCACTGGATCACTGCGTCTCGCTGCAGCATTCATACAAAGATACTTCCCTGAAGCTAAAGTAATCATATCATCGCCCACCTGGGGTAAGTATGTTGATGCAACTATTCTTCATGACTTGATGTACCTATCCAAATCATGACTCTCATAAGTCTTGGGCTATCATTGTTTTTGGTGAAATGTGAAGTGTCTCAGTGGCGGACTTCTAATTTCACTCATTCTACTTGTTGACAGGTAACCACAAGAATATCTTCAATGATGCTAGGGTACCTTGGTCAGAGTACCGGTATTATGACCCCAAGACTGTTGGGTTGGATTTTGAGGGAATGATAGCTGACATTGAGGTACTTGGATGTTCGCATTTATTCCACTATTGTTATTTTTGCTATGTATCTTCCATTTTATGACCTTTGTTGTGTCTAAGGAGTAATGCTTTAATAAATTAGTCCTGAATTCGCCTAAAGAATTTTTTGTTCTGAAAATGAACAATTCACTTTCAATTGATTGATTATGCCTTTATCTATTCATTTCCTCTTTTCACAACAGGCTGCTCCTGAAGGATCTTTTGTTCTGCTACATGGTTGTGCTCACAACCCAACTGGAATAGACCCAACTCCTGAACAGTGGGAGAAAATTGCAGATGTCATCCAAGAGAAAAAACATATGCCCTTCTTTGATGTTGCATATCAGGTGATTTGTTTTCGCTTGAGTACCTTTTCTTCTAATCACAATATCTCTTCCACTGACTGGTAGGTTTTCCTTTTAGGGTTTTGCCAGTGGAAGCCTTGATGAAGATGCATTTTCTGTGAGGCTTTTTGTTAAACGTGGCATGGAAGTGTTTGTTGCACAATCTTACAGCAAGAATCTTGGTCTATATTCTGAAAGGATTGGTGCAATAAATGTTGTGTGCTCAGCACCAGACATTGCAGATAGGTATTCTTTTGTTTTTTTACTGATTGCTTGCGTACAACAGTCCCCCTCGATCCAATTTCATTCAGTAGTTGCAACTGCTTGAACAAGCACTATAGGCAACCCGTTTGTTTTTTTTTTCTCTTTCATTAGCAATCAATTTTTTCCAATAGTTGCTTCATATACAGAATTGGCAGGCAATATAGTCTTCCTATTGCTGCAATAGACTTATCTCTTTACTGCATTCCACATCGCTTTCTTTCAGGGTAAAGAGCCAGCTGAAACGATTGGCACGACCCATGTACTCGAACCCCCCTATTCATGGTGCCAGGATAGTTGCCAATGTTGTTGGTGATCCGACTATGTTTGGTGAATGGAAACAAGAGATGGAGGAAATGGCTGGGCGGATCAAGAATGTAAGACAGAAGCTCTACGATAGTTTGTCTGCGAAGGACCAGAGTGGCAAAGACTGGTCTTTCATTCTGAGGCAGATTGGCATGTTCTCCTACACTGGGTTGAACAAAGCACAGGTATCACTGCTTCCACTTGTGCTCCATTGCAGACTTACACGCTAAATTAAAGTTCCAATCACGGGTTGCCCTCCATTTGTCGAAACATTTACATATCATCTACAGAAAAACACAAACCCATAATTTCCATTCTTTGTCTGCAGAGTGATAACATGACAGATAAATGGCATGTTTACATGACCAAGGATGGGCGGATCTCATTAGCTGGGCTGTCCCTAGCTAAATGCGATTATCTTGCCGACGCCATCATCGATTCCTTCCATAACGTCAACTAGGTTGAGGTACAAATAGTTGAGGGTCAACTAGGCTGGGATTTTTGGGTCCTTCCAGCTATACAGTTTTTCCTGTGTATTCCATTTGGTGTAACTTTGATTAAATAAATTTTGTCAAAACTCATGTGCTTATTTTACTTGTAAAATCAGTACGTGGCTACAGGATCGTAACACTTGAATGAAACAATGATATTACCGATATTAATTGCCCCCCATATTACTCCTGCGTGCATACTGTTTGCTCGACGGCCAACTGGCCGGTATGTGCTGCAGAACTCTTATCTTGGAGATTTCGACAGCTCGGTTTTTTATTTTAGTTGGGTTGAGCTTGAGCTTACGTGTTTAGCTATTTAGCATATACCATCAGCGAATAGTATTTTTAGGCCGTGTTTAGATTTTTTTTTTTGTATTTTGCTACTGTAGTACTTTTGTTGTATTTGACAATTATTGTCCAATCATGGACTAACTAGGCTTAAAAAAAAGTGTCTCACAAATTATAAATAAACTATACAATTAGTTAATTTTTTTATCTATATTTAATATTTTATGTACATTGTAAACTTTTGCAAATTTAAAGGCATCTAAATAAGGCCTCAATCATGGCCCAGCGAACAGCGTGGAAGGAGCTGCAGATATAGGCCTTGTTTACTTCCATCTAAAAATCCAAAAATTTTCAAGATTATTCGTCACATCGAATCTTTATATACATACATGGAGTATTAAATATAGACGAAAATAAAAACTAATTGCAAAGTTTAGTCGGAATTGACGAGACAAATATTTTGAGCCTAGTTAGTCTATATTTAGACAATAATTACCACAAATAAATAAAAGTGCTACACTATAGCGAAATTTTGTCCTTCATAAACTAAACAAGGTCATACTTCAGGTGTAGCATGTAGCAAGAGGATATCCTTCAGGTGGTAGCAGTCGTGACAGCCTCACATGGAGCTACTGATTGGAAACTGATTGAGACTATCAAGGCTTTGTTTACTTTCACCTAATTTTTTTTAAGATTTCCCGTCACATCGAATCTTTAAACGTATGCATGGAGTATTAAATATAAATAAAAATAAAAACTAATTAGGAGGTGCGACGGCCGAGGGCCCTTGCGAGATGGGGGCCCAAACCTAAGTATATAATACAACATATCCTTTAGCTATAGTCTTTGTTTATTAATATATACATATATATGGTGTAATGATTTATCACAAAAAAATCGTGAACCAAAAGGAGTCAAGTCACCAATGCTTATACACGAGTTGCCACACATATCGATCACGAGTCGCGATTTCTAAACTTTTGGTGACACGGCGAGACTACGAGAAGAGATGCAGCGGCATCAGCGACACATTCATCAGTTCATCACGCGATCACGAGGTGTAGTGGATAATACTAAAACCTCTGCACCCGAGTTCTAGCCTTACAAAATCCAAACGATAGCGGCGACCAGCTAGCAGGGCTTGACGAGGACTACGACATGTGATCTTGGTTATTTCCTTCTACTCTTTTATTTTTTTTATGATTTATGAATCTTAGTTCTGTTCATGTTCCAATTGTCTAGGCACTAGTTTTTTTCTTGTTCAATTTTTGTCTAGTATTTTATACTCATATAGTTATATTTTTCTTGTAATTTAGGTCAGGTGCTAGAATTTTAGAACGTTGTCTAAGAAACATTTGTTAAGGACCATGAAAAGAAAATAAAAAAACAAGAAGTGTAGTTTGTCTATATATGACTGGATTTGCTTTCTCTTTACGAAAAAATTAACTTATATTGTTATTAAATTTTATAGTTTAGGGATCGTTACAATATATTCGCCAGAGAACCCTCAAAATTGTATGGTAGGACCGGCACTGCTCGCACGTAGATACAGTAAGGAGCAGCAAACGATCCGTCGCCGCCGTTCGCCATTCGCCGGAGTGGCTGGCTCCGTAGCTGCGTGCAGAGGACTGTACATCCCTTCAGGCTCCAGCGATACATGCGGTGTACACATACGCGGGTCAGGTCGGCAGCTCTCGCCGAGTGGTGTCCATTTCGCACCCCCTGCCCTGCCCTGCCCTGCCCTGATGGCCAACCGCCGGTGCAAGTGGGTGGTGGAGGTGCATGCGGTGCACGTGAGCGAGGAGGCGGACGCTCGCATGTCGGCATCGTCTTTCCTCTCGCTGTCTGTCTCTGTCCCCCACCCACAGCAGGCCACGGGCCCACGTCCTTACGTGCCCCCAGCTTTTTCTTTAGCCGCTAGTATATATATTATTTTATTCTATACTTATTAAAATAATCGTCACGAAACCGATACCTCTCCCCTCGGCCCTCGCGCACCTTTGCGTGGCCCGCTCGCACGCATGACATGTGGGCCGCAGAGGGGAAGTGCTGGGCCCGCAGCAAGCGCAAGGCTTGGTCGCCAAAGGTGGGGGAAAGGTACTGGGTGCCGTGTTTTCTCTCTCATCGGCATGGGCCCCACCATGGCATAATGACAAAAGGCTAAAGAGGTCTTAAATCATGGCCTTGTTTAGTTCCGAAAAGTGAAAAATATTATCTAATTATGGACTAACTAGAATCAAAAGATTCGTCTCGTGATTTCCAGATAAACTGTGTAATTAGTTTTTGTTTTCGTCTATATTTAATGTTTCATGCATTTGCCACAAGATTCGATGTGACGGA
>Ga0182004_10000445_pt1 | contig 24768 bp, 17 predicted proteins | sample Sormic07211540_1_FD_120479 | JGI IMG/M metagenome (GOLD analysis project Ga0182004, IMG submission 120479) | Endophyte microbial communities from Sorghum bicolor roots, Mead, Nebraska, USA - 072115-40_1 MetaG | ecosystem: Host-associated > Plants > Roots > Unclassified | place: USA: Nebraska...
CACATCGAATCTTTGTACACATGCATGAAGCATTAAATATAGATAAAAATAAAAACTAATTGTACAGTTTATCTGTAATTTGCGAGACGAATCTTTTGAGCCTAGTTACTTCATAATTGGATAGCAATTGTCACAAATAAACGAAAGTGCTACAGTAGCCAAAGCCAAAAATTTTCACGAACAAGGCCTTGTTTAATTTCCAATTTTTTTTTTTTGCAAAATTTATCAGATTCTCCATCACATCAAATCTTACGGCACATGCATAGAGCACTAAATATAGATAAAATAAATAACTAATTACAAAATTTATTTGTAATTTGCGAGACGAATCTTTTGAGCCTAATTAGTTCATGATCGGACAATATTTGTCAAATACAAACAAAAATGCTATTATTCATATTTTGCAATTTTTTTGGAAGTAAACAAGGCCTAGAACACAATGGATCAAATCATCAAATGCAAACACAGAGATATAAGAGAATTGACTCTATTTGTTTCATGTTTGAGATGAGATTCGTGGGTGTACTCCCTACGATCGACCATGGTCAATGGAGTTGCCAAAATTCTCTCTACAGTGTTCTTTCCACGAATCAATCTAATCCCACGTTTCGAATTGAATCATGCGTGGCTATTTATGTGCCGGCCTCCAAAGATTATCCACAACACTTGTCTGCAATCAGGGGGATAAGGGTTGGACGGGGATGATTGATTAGGGCGATGACAATTTCTTTCAGCAGAAAGAAATTTGAATAAATTATTTAGTTGTAAACCAATAATCAGCTGATCAATAGACCACACAAAAGTTATTATCTCATGGCCATGACCCGATATCTTATCAATCTGGACCTGATCATCAGTAAACTGCACAAATTAAAACTTGAATAACTAAATTATAGAAGAACCAGAATGATTAAATTGAATGACTAAATTAGATTCCATATATCATGAACTGTACTGTAGAATTCCGAATTTCTGATCTAGCAGTTTCTCGTCCTAGCCCACTTTCTCCATTGTCACTTCATCTGGTTCAGCTTCAGTTCCGTCTGAAGATGTAGGTGCTAACAGTCCATTGTCACTCGTCTGGTTCACCCTTCTCGTCCTAGGTTCCTAGCCCACCTTCTCCATTGTCACTTCATCTGGTTCACCTTCCGCATGAAGCTGAAGGTCCTAACAGTCCATTGTACACTTCGTTTGGTTCCCCTTCCGACTGAAGCTGTAGCTCCTAAAGAACTGTACACCTCTGAACTATGCATACGGACATCGAACATGCGCCTCATTTGCTTTGCTTTTGCTACAAAAAATGGCAGCGCAACTGAATCCTTTTCCTCAGAAGAGATCCTGGATCAAGAGTGTGCATTACTGCATTATGCATACCACTCAAGCAAGTGCCTGTAAGATGATGAGCATGGAGAGCATATGATCACTTATATTTTAATCATCACCGTTGCACAGCACTAACAAAATAAACATCCAGTTCATCAGAGAGTTGAACCACAGAATCACTCGGTCCTCCATCTCCTCCCTGGTGGGTGCTTATCCCTGCAGATGGACATTCCATTACCAGACATACCCTAAGCACAAACGAACATGCCTTTGGAGTAGCATACAGAGGAACAACCATAGAGCTGCTCTTCACCTCATCATTGCCTCCAAAACAAGAAAAATCTAGGAAGGTATGTTGCATAGATTCACCAATAGTCATGCGGAGCCACAATCTATGATGACTAGATACGTTCCACAGAGATATTTTAAAGCTGATGCCCACTGGTAATCCACAAATGTATTGTAATGGGTTTTCAGAATCGTTATCACAGACTCGCAACACTGCACTTATCACTTTAAGCATTCCAAAGTCTGTTGTTGGTTTTAGACGGAAGAGCTGAAACAAATTGTTAATGCTGCCAATCAGATTATCACCAGTAGGGTTGGTATCAAAGGCCTTCTTAATTTCTCTACTGAAATCAGACAGTTCACAGGACCCATCAGCACACAGATCCTCTAAGCGATTAATTACTGAAAGCAACTTACCCAGAACTACCTTGGAACAAACTGCAATCTTTGACAGTCTAAATAAATGAGCTATCAAAGAAAGCTCCAACACTTGAACCTCCAATACTCTATTTAATCTAACATAACAGTATTCCATCCTTCTTACAGACATATCCAACTTCTCCAGTAAAATATCAAGTGACGTTAGGCCAAAAGTATAAGGATTGTCCAACTGAATCAACTGCCATATTTCAACAATGAACAACATTGCATCAACATACTCACTCAGAAAGCTCAAGAATGCACCAATTGATCCAGAAGAATTTTCTGCCAATAATCTTAGCTCTTCTTTGCATGTTCTACAATCAAGAAAAACTGAATTCAAAAGATATTTCACAAGATATGTTACCTTGGGTTGCAGTGTTACCAACACAAGGTTGCACCCTAAGTGCATAAAAAATTCCGAAAAAAAAATTGGATGGATATAGCATACTATCATCGACCATCATGCAAAATTTGGGACTAAACAATAATACTGGATGTGCACTCGAGTACTAATATAGAATGGTTTGGTTGTGTGCAAAAGGAAAAGGAGTCATTAGTACCTCAAAATAGTACGGACTTCACAAACATTGCACGTCATTCTCATAGTCCAGGCTCCTTCAACTATTTCTAGTATGGATTTCACGGATTGCATTACCAGAACTTCATCTAGACACTTGGTTGCCTTTGCAGTATTTTCTATATGGGCACCAATTTCCACTGTTTCAACATTGCAGCTTTCAGATTCTCCAAACTCTGCAGATATTGATCTATTTTCCCAAAATGGCATTCCACCTTTCTGACACAAGTAAGATAAGAGTGAATCCTGATTAATCTCTCCTCCTAGCGCACACGAAAACTTCTCCAGTAGGGGAATTGCATGTGAGAAGATAATTGAAGGTATGTTCAGCTTCTTGTGCTTATCATCAGAAAAAGGTGCTGAAATGGACACTATTAACAACGCTTTGACCCTTGGTTTGTCCAAGATAAGCTCTCCATCAGATGCCATAGCGATCTATGACATGCAGATAAAGTAACATTAGAAAACAGACCTTAGAAAAGAATGCAAGAGATATGGAGGAAATTGTAGAAATACCAAACCCAAATATTGATGCATCTAACTAGACAGTGATTACTGAATGACATAGAAAATTGAAGTATAGAGAAAGGTACAACTAGCAGCATCATTCTCAGATGGCGTGCATGTAAACACAACTGGAAGTTGGAAATTGAGAATACCTCTTTGGCCAAATATTTAGCAATGTTAGCTGAAAAGCTCCCATGATTCTTACCAATGGAAAACAGAATACCATATATATCCTGTTCCTGAACGAAATAAACAAATCCAGTTAAACCATGAAATAGAGTGAATATATTACATGCTGAGTTGCTGACCCATGACATAAATTTAAGAGTTCCGAAAAACTGTGAAGATTGTTCAGCAAAGATACGAGACTAAGATACCTCTGGATATTTCTCCAAACTTGTAATAAGACCATCAACTGCAGATTTGAATATTTGAAGTTTTGGCATGTTGACTAACCCAAGGATCTTGCGTGCTGCATCTCGAATTACGGCAGTGGCATCAACCAGCAACCCAAGAAACTGTAAAAACAATTATACATACATAAGGTTAGCATTTAGCAAGACCAACAGCAAAGATTTGTCTAGATTATTTCGAAAATCCTCTTAAACAGGTACAAATACAACTATACGTCATTCTGACTTCAGAGAGAGGACTTTCAACAAAAATAGGACTCGAACCTGCTTTATCTTTCGGTTATGCATGCTTTTCTTTTACTTAAAAGCTAGATGTAATGTTGCTTTGTGACAGTGAAAGTACAAAAATCAAAAAATATGGAGCCACCACTTTAGGAACTACAAAACTGAGCTGCTTTGCCCCAAAATTATATTTTCATGGGTGTTTCAGATTCTGGCCAAGTCCATTATCCTTGTTCCCTTGAAAACCACAAGTTCAACAGTGCAGATCACTATCACTAAGATTCCTCTCAATAATATCAGTACCAGTACTGTTTCTTCAAGGAACTCTCGTTGCGACAAAATATTTCAGAATAATAAGGCTGTGTGATAAGCTGAGGATATAAAAAAATATATCCTGGTATGCAGCCCTCCTTCTCATTGAGGAAAAAAAAATTCTCCATTTTATCCAATAACCTGTGATATTGCTACAAGGCATATCTTATAATATATATTATAATTAGAGTAAGAAAAAATAATTAGCTATGATCTATGAATTGAAAAAAGTGCCATAGGACTAACATGTGGTATGTGGTACCTAAGGCATGGTCAATTAATTAATATATGCTGATTACTTGACAAACTATGTTCACAGGTAATACCATATGCATGTGCTTCTCCTGCACAGTCAAACATCCATATGTTGCCATATGAAATAGTGCTTCCAAAGTTTGCAGCCTAACTGCTTCCGTATCATCATTCATCATGTCCATCAACAAGTCCAAGGCCTTCTCTGCATACTGATTAGAAAACTTCGCCAGTGCTCCTAATGATTTGCAAGCAGTTGTTCTCACCTGTAATGCGGAAACAACAATAAAAGAAAAGAAAAATATTGCAATTTAGGGGAAATGAAACTACATGAGAATGACAGAACCTGGTAAAACTCGTCTTCAATTCCATGGGAAAAAATCCCAGCAGCACACGGAATTTTTAGTTTAGGAGGTAATTTTTGGCCATTGATGATAGAAACATTCATACTGTCAGTTTTTATGACCTTCTTAGACAGTGACTGTAGCAGAACACCCTCAGAAACTCGTTGCATTTTACCAAGGGCAGTGAACGCTTCCATTCTCACTTGTGTGCACATGTCCCTAGCCATGGAGCTTAGCTAAGTAGAAAAGAAAGGGGAAGTGATAAGCATATCAGTGAAACAAAACATGCTATATATAAAAATCGTTTCAAAACACACCATGTAAATGCATGCTTATTAGATTGTGCTTATTTTTTACGGCCACTCAATTCTACTGTACTGTAAACCTGTAATACCAACTGAAGCACAAAGTGTGCGAACCATACCTGTAGGAAAATCATGTCCATCAGGTCACCATAGCCATTGGCATCGAAATTCAATCTCGCTGAAAAATTTCGAGCACACGCACCTACCTATCCATGGGGGGCAGGAATTTCCTCAATACTTCAGATTTATAAGACAATTAATTAAGCTCCCGAGGCATCCAAGTGCAACAAAATACTAACGAAACGACAAAACCTCACCAATCGCACGACGGCTAACCTGACGCCGTTGTCGTCGTCCCTCATGAGCTCCACCGCGCATTTGTAGCAGCACTCCGTGATCCCTACGCTGGCACGGCTGCTGGGGTCGACATTCTCGAGGACCGCGGTGAGTCCACGGAGCGCCTCTGCCCGCGCCAGCGGGTAAATTCCTCCGGCCATCGATACAAGAGCTCGTACATCCGCCTCGACATTCGGAACGCAGCCGCCGGAAGCGGGCGGCTCCGCCGCAACCCTAGGACGCTTGGCGGAGGACGGGGAAGGGTCGGACGCGGCGAGGCGCTCGTCGATGGGGCCAGGGTGTTTTCGAGCCGAGGCGGAGGCGGCAGCGTTGGGGTGGGCGGAGGAGAGGAGGTGCGGGTCGCCCATGGGATTGGAAAGTGACCACGAATGGCGAGCGCGGCGGCGGCGGCAGACTTCGCCTCGGCGGCGAGCGCGAACAAGCACGAGCGGCGGCGGCCTTGGCCTCGCGTGCGGGCGGAAGGTGAGAACGCGCAAAGCGCCTGGGACTGGCCGACTGGGAGGTGACGGAAGGCAAAGCTTCCTAGGCTGGATCGAGCCGAGCTCGAAAAAAAAACGTATTTCGTTTCTCTGGGCCCTAGCCCATGCTCCTTTAAACCCCGTGTGGGGCTGACTCCGAGCTGGGCCAGGCAAACAAACAGGCCTGGTGGAAACAAACAGCCTCTAAGCGTCTATGCCTATCATGAGCTGGATCAAAACATGAAATGGGCATACATTCTTTTTTGTTCAACTTTCAACTAGTACCATTACCGTGCCAACAAGAAATTGATCGAACTAGAATCTTGAAGATGTGCTGAAACCGCACATACTTCTATTTCCCATGTTCACTGCGTTATTACTTATACTATGCTAGAAGCTTTGAGTAGTACTCCCTCTGTACCCATAAAACAAGTTATTTTGGACAAGGTTTGGATCAAACATTAGGATTATAAATCATGAATAACTTTTAAGTTTTTGAGTTTAAAAATATAAAAACCATATGAATAGATTTGTCTTAAAAATACTTTCACAAAAATATATTTATAGCACTTTTTGATAAATATTTTTATAAAAAACAAAAAGTCAAAGTTAGACTTTGGAGACCGTGCCATTTTCCAAAACGACTTGTTTTATGGATATGGAGGGAGTACATCATCTGAAAATCCTAGTGTTTCCTTTATTTCTTGAGGCTAGTTTTTCTTGAATTTTATTTACATTTAACTTTTTTGATATGTCAGTAAATTTGATGACTTGACAGATTAATTTTAGAGAGAGATATAGATAAAGTTTCATATAGTTTTATCTAGATAAAACTTTTTATCACAGAACACAGATTTACAGTCATCAACATAAAAGCTTAACAGTCTTAATAACTTTGTGATAAAGTTCTCACTGAAACTGGTGCGAGGAAGACTCTGAATTTTAAAAGAGCTCTTGAAAACCGCAAAATAGATAGTGCTGGTCAACTTATGGTTGACTTGGTTAGAATAAAAGTGTTGGTCGGACCAATCTATTCACAGCAAGGAGCTAGTGTTGGTCAGACTATGATCGTAACAGCTTGTTCGAAAAGCATTGGCTGCATTCATTTGATTCCATCCCATTTTATTTTTCATCGGAAACATCTTTTTTTTTACCTCTGCGTACTGAAATTCTGAATTTTTCTACGTGCATCAGCCGTGAGAAAGGACTAAAATTCTGAATTCTGTTTTGTCAGTGACTGACCACAGCGTACACTGCTGCTGCCTGCTGGTATGACCTAGGGCGTTGAGATACGGATAGGTAGATGGCGATTTGTTCACCACCTCAGGCTCCGCGCCTCCGTCCCCCAGCCCACGTATCAAACATGCCGCGTGACCGCGCGCTCCTCCACCGTTGCAACAAGAAACCAGACGTGCAAACTTGGCGGACCGCGATTTCCAACGAAAGCGGCAGCCGGCGGCAGCCCATAACGTGGTCTGCTAGGTTAAACAAGTCAGCGACACGACATGCAAGGCAGCTCGCACCTAAGACCTAACAACACGTTGCTAAAAGGGATAAGCGAGTCAATTTCAAAATTCCGTAAACTTTGGATATATAGTTAAGGTGCACGTCACATATAAGTAACATGTAATAGTAGTCACCAATTCATAATAGGCCAATATCACGTGGTACAAGCATGTCCCAAACTATAGATTTAGCACAACCGAAACAATCCTACTTGATACGATCGAGACAAATAATGAGCTACTGAACAATTAAAGGTGGATTTTTTAGATAAGGGAACAAAGTTCTTAGGCCCTGTTTAGATGGCTGATGAAAATTTTTTGGGTGTCACATCGGATGTGTCGGAAGGATGTCGGGAGTGTTTTTAGAAACTAATAAAAAAATAAATTACATAGCTCGTCAGAAAACTGCAAGACAAATCTATTAAGCATAATTAATCTATCATTAGCACATGTAGGTTACTGTAGCACTTAAGGCTAATCATGGAGTAACTAGGCTTAAAAGATTCATCTCGCGATTTTGAACCAAAATGTGTAATTAGTTTATTTTTTATGTACATTTAATGTTTCATGCATGTGTCCAAAGATTTGATGGGATAGATGAAAAAATTTTGGACGGGAAACTAAACAGGCCTTAGCCTCTAAGATCTAGAAATGGTACACATTTTAGAGTCATCGGTAAAAAAAAAAACGCCATGAGACAAACACATCCAAACACAGACATAGTTTAGCTCATCTATTGTGAGCCTGGCACCAAAACATTAAAGGTGGATTGATCAATCTAATAAATGTGCTGCTTCAAAAACGAGTGATTACAATTTGTTTTGCCCCTACGACATTTCTTGACTTTGGCCAACACCTCACACCATTCCCCCAACCCTCCATGCGTTCTTTGGCATACTTTTGCGCATAGCCCGGTGCTCTGCTACTGCTACGGTGCTGTTAGCTGCCCATTTGGTGAACTTTGGGCGAGGGACGCTTAACCACCTCGCGCGCCAAAACTTGCGCGCACGCAGGCAGGCAGGCACGGTGAGGGCGAAAGGAGCTCCACCCACCGCACCCACCGCCTTGACCCCCTCTCCTAAACCCAAGCTAACCCCCCCGTCTCCTCCTTGGTTCCTCACATCCATGGCCGCGGCAACTTAACCGATTTCAACTAACAGCGAGAAAAAAACCCAGAGCGGGGCCCGCGGGCAGCCAATCTCCCTTCACCAACCTAGCGCCGCTTTTGACTGCTCCAGTGAGGAGCTATAAGAATGGTTACTAGCCGTGTGATCCTCAGAATCCAGGACAACGCCGATCGAGAACTAACACGTCTGTCTATCTCTCTCTTTCTCGCTCGCCGCGGCAGGCAGCGAGGTGGGGTGCCGGCCGGCGGTGAGGGGGAGGGGAGGAGCACGTACGTGTTGATCAGTGCGGCGCCATGTCGCGGTTCGTCGACAAGCTGCCGTTCTTTGACCGGAGGTCGTCGCCGATGGAGGAGGCCGGGGACATCCCGCGGAACGGCCTCCTGCACATGCACCACCACCACCAGCCGCACCACAGCGGCCTGCTCATGCAGCCGCAGCCGTCGCCGCCGGCGAAGCAGTCGTCGTTCACGCTCGCGCAGCTGCTGAAGCGCGTCAACGAGGCGCGCAGCGACGCCTCGTCGCCCACGTCCTCGCCTACGCACTCGCACTACACCATCGAGCTGGGCGGCTCCGTGCCGGGCTCCACCGGCAGCGACCTGAGCGAGCGCATGCGCGGCGGCGACCGCGACCGCGGCAGCGACGGGACGCTCCTGCCGTTCGTGCTCAAGTTCACGGACCTCACGTACAGCGTCAAGCAGCGGAAGAAGGGACCGTGTCTGCCGGCGCTGCCGTTCGGCCGCGGGGGCAGGGAGCCGACCGAGCCTGAGGTGCCCCGGATGAAGACGCTGCTGGATAACATCTCCGGCGAGGCCCGGGAGGGCGAGATCATGGCGGTGCTCGGCGCCAGCGGCTCCGGCAAGAGCACGCTCATCGACGCGCTCGCCAACCGCATCGTCAAGGAGAGCCTCCACGGCTCCGTGACGCTCAACGGGGAGTCGCTGGACAGCAACCTGCTCAAGGTGATCTCCGCGTACGTCATGCAGGACGACCTCCTGTACCCGATGCTCACCGTGGAGGAGACGCTCATGTTCGCCGCCGAGTTCCGCCTGCCACGCTCTCTGCCAACCAAGGAGAAGAAGAAGCGCGTGCAGGCGCTCATCGACCAGCTCGGCCTGCGCAACGCGGCCAACACCATCATCGGCGACGAGGGCCACCGCGGCGTGTCCGGCGGGGAGCGCCGCCGCGTGTCCATCGGCGTGGACATCATCCACGACCCCATCGTCCTGTTCCTCGACGAGCCCACCTCCGGGCTCGACTCCACCAGCGCGTTCATGGTGGTCAAGGTGCTGCAGCGCATCGCGCAGAGCGGCAGCGTGGTGGTCATGTCCATCCACCAGCCGAGCTACCGCATCCTCGGCCTCCTCGACCGCCTCCTGTTCCTCTCCCGCGGCCAGACGGTGTACTACGGCTCGCCACGCGCGCTGCCGTCCTTCTTCAACGACTTCGGCAAGCCCATCCCTGGCAACGAGAACCCTACGGAGTTCGCGCTCGACCTCATCAGGGAGCTGGAGACCATGCCGCAAGGGGCCAGGGATCTCGTCGAGCACAACAAGAAATGGCAGACGCGCATGGCTCCCAAGGCGAAGCACCACGACGGGCACGGCGAGAAGCCGTCGCTGTCCCTGAAGGAGGCCATCAGCGCCAGCATCTCTCGCGGGAAGCTCGTGTCCGGCGCGACCGACGGATCCGTGTCGGTGCATTCGCCAGGGATGTTGGCGGCGCCGGCGGCCCCGGTGTCCAAGTTCGCGAACCCGTTCTGGGTGGAGATGGGCGTCCTCACCCGCCGCGCGTTCCTCAGCACGAAGCGCACGCCGGAGATCTTCATCATCCGCCTAGCGGCCGTGATGGTGACGGGGTTCATCCTGGCGACCATCTTCTGGCGGCTGGACGACTCCCCCAAGGGAGTGGAGGAGCGCCTGGGCTTCTTCGCCATCGCCATGTCCACCATGTTCTACACCTGCTCCGACTCGCTCCCCGTGTTCCTCAACGAGCGCTACATCTTCCTCCGGGAGACGGCCTACAACGCGTACCGGCGGTCCTCGTACGTGCTCTCCCACACCATCGTCGGCTTCCCGTCGCTGATCGTGCTCTCCTTCGCGTTCGCGCTCACCACGTTCTTCGCCGTGGGCCTGGCGGGAGGCGCCGACGGCTTCTTCTTCTTCGTGGCCATCGTGCTGGCCTCCTTCTGGGCCGGCTCCGGGTTCGCGACGTTCCTCTCCGGCGTGGTGACGAACGTGATGCTGGGGTTCCCCGTGGTGGTGTCGACGCTGGCCTACTTCCTCCTCTTCAGCGGCTTCTTCATCAACCGGGACCGCATCCCCAAGTACTGGCTCTGGTTCCACTACCTGTCGCTGGTCAAGTACCCGTACGAGGCGGTGATGCAGAACGAGTTCAGCGACCCGACGCGGTGCTTCGTGCGGGGCGTGCAGATGTTCGACAACACGCCGCTGGCGGCGCTGCCGGGGGTGCTCAAGGTGCGGGTGCTGCGCGCCATGAGCCAGTCGCTGGGCGTCGACATCGGCACCAACACGTGCATCACGACGGGGCCAGACTTCCTGCGGCAGCAGGCCGTGACGGACCTCACCAAGTGGGACTGCCTCTGGATCACCGTCGCCTGGGGGTTCCTCTTCCGCATCCTCTTCTACATCTCGCTGCTGCTCGGGAGCAGAAACAAGAGACGGTGAGCCGGTTTTCCGTCCTGACTTGTTTTCTTCTCGTGCTGGTGCGATCGGTATGCACGGGGCTGTATGTTCCTCTAGTTGTTTATCGCGTGTACATTTGCTTGTAAGTTGTAAGTTTTCGTGGCAAGTTCAAACTGTAACTCGACAATATATTTATTTATATACGATGGTTCTCTGTTATTGTTCTCGCCGAAGGTGTTTCAGGTTTGCATGAGCAGAATCTGTTGATCTCAGTTTGTTCGGGTGCCAGGTAGGTCTTTAGCAAAAGAAATAGCTGGACTTACCGAAAGGCAAAGGCGTGATCCTAGACTGTCTTTGAGATCTATTTGGCAACCCAAATTCAAAGTAAGTCTCTACCACAATACACAGTTTCCAACAGAGTACCAAGAAAACATATTTTGAGTAATGAGGAGAGGCATAACTTAAATTTGGGTATCGTTTTTCCTTGAGACACATTTGTAGAGAGTGTTGTCTTTTAGGTCTTGTTGTTGGAGAAGACTAAAATATGTATGGAATCTTTTATCTATAATGCTACCCAAAAGATAAATATGTCTTGTATTTGTATTTTAGGTAATAGTTGTTGAAGATAGCCTTAGATAGCGTTTGATTGAGAGTTAAAATGAAATAGGACGGTCTTGTTTCTGTTTTGTGGGATGGGACGACTCTATTTTTTTTAATTACAGTACAACGCCAATACACTTATCCCTATGAATACAAGTACACAAATCTTACCTCTATAATCACCTCCAAAGGACTGAGCTAGTAGATCATGAGATTCACATAGTCACCACAAGCGCCTCGCTGTCGACGAGGACATCGCCTGCCACTGGAAGTGTAACGTCATTAAATCCTGGAATAAATCCATGAAATGCGAGTACCCGTGCTCAGTCGAAGACTTGAACCTGGTATTTTTTTTGAAAGCATGTATCTGTATTTCTAGATAAGGAAAACATACAAGTATGGGTACAAATACAGGGAAATACTAAGGATACAGGAGCAACCGTGCTAGCCTAACTACACAAAGGACCCTGAGAAAAGAAAAAATTACAATCCAGTCCCCAGATCCCTTGCAAACTGACGAAGTCTGGAATCGTCGTCGCCGTCACCGATCACCGCCAACGGAGAAGACGCCCGAAGCCACCATGAGTTGGAGAAGGCCCATCACCCTCTGGCTTTTGTAGGAGTCGAAGAAGACACCCATCTCGGAAGATGGGATGATGCCAACGGCTGTCGCACGTCGACAGGGGTCACACCCCACCCTGTCCAACTCCTAGATCCGCCATCGTCGTCGATGAAAAGCTCCGCCAAATCGATGCAGATCCATCCGGCCACCAACCACATCACCCAACAGCTGCGCCACATCCTTGAGCAAAAGGACCAGCAACAACATCACCTGAGTAGGAAGATGCGCCGCCGGCCATGGACTCTAGAACAGGGGATCTGGCAAATCCCCTCTTACCTGGCCTCGCCGTTGACGCCAAGAGCAGACACCAAAGGAGCAAGGAAGAGACCAGAGGAATTTATTCCCCTGAGACGTCGTCGCCACCGCCTCGCCGGTGCCGCCAGGAAGACGCGACCGCGGAGGAGAAGACTCCCCCTGGCAAACCCTAGCTCCACCGTCAACTGTTGACGGCGAGCACAACCTAGACCTAGGGAGACATCTACGAAGCCTAACTACAGCCGCACAGCGATTCCCCAACCCTCCTCCCTCTCCAGCACCTACGCGATCACCGGAGAGGAGAAGGGTCGGCGGAACCGCCGCTGGGAAATCGTGAACCTGGGTAGTTGAGATGTGATGGAACAAAATTGTTTTTTTAGTCCACAAACATTAAAGTTGGATCATCTACTGATAAATGGGACTCATACATCAGTTCTTTTTTTCTTTTTCTTCCTTATCTCTTTCATCCCCAACCCGTGTGGCGCCCCTTCCTTATCTCTTTTCTCCTTCGTCTCCTTTCTCGGTGCGCTCACCCATGTGGTCCCATGTGAGGCAGCAGTGGCGGAGCTCGTCCACCTTCGGTGAAGTTGTAGCTCGCCGGAGCTCACCCGACGCATCTCCTCTTCTCCCTCATGCACATGCAAAGCTCATCTTCGTGCCTGCCTTCTTCCTTAACTCTGACGGTGAGCTTGCCTTCTTCCTCAACTCTAATGACCGAATAGACCGAGCTCCTCGTCTTCCTCACGCTTCTCGCGTATGCGTGTGTACGTTGCTCATCCCACCTCGCCTGCCAAATTCGTGGGGACCAGCTCACCCCCAGATTCTCTAGAACTTTTTTTACATGCGATGTCCTTTACTCTCCTTGCCTCTCAACTAAACATCTATAAAAACCCATCCCACATCATCCCTAGAACCAAACACTACCTTATATCACATAGAAGAATGGGCAATGTGCACACATCTAGAGCCACAAAACTAGAGTCAATTTCATATCTAAGGTTTTCTTTAGTCCATTCGAAATACTCCAATTCCACATATAATTTCCACTCTTTCACGCTCATGGCTAGCTCCTAAGTTCTCGAATATAAATCACTCTTCTACACTGCTACTACTAGGATTCGTCCAAAACACTAAAGATATATGAAAATACAAATGAATAAGAGATATATTGTGGAGTAGTAGATTCCTCGATCCTAATCCCGAGACATGTTGCTAGTTGTTACGCCCACTAAAGCAGAATAAGCAAAAATTCTCCTAACAAAATTTAAATTTAATATTAGAAACCACAACTCATCCTCTAACAAAAAAAAATATAATATAAAAAACTCCCCAGGATCTTGACTTATTTTTTATTGATCAAGAGTACAACAAATAAGGTTGTAATTTGGATCACAACATTAAGGATCCCCAACTAACAAAGCTGAAACATAAACTCTCTTATCCAAGCATTCATGATTCAACCATAATATGCACTGTATCTAGATCACAAAATCTTATAATTTTTCGAGAACAAGAAAACAAGTTGGCTTAGTTTCTTTTCTGCTTTAGTGTTAAGATAATCTCTGTTGTTAATTTCAGATCCAGCTTCCTTCCTATAAGATAAATATCCAATCATTATCTAGAAAACAAATACTACTAACTAATAGAACTTCTATTTTCACTCGAGTCGAAAGTTTCATAATTACTTTTAAATGTTTAACACATCAAATGTTGAAATGGATCATACAATATTTAGCAATGCCAAACGCTTCAACATTACATACCTTGAGCATATCAATTACTTCATCATACCTAAGCTTTAATGTTTTATTTAGATACTGCATAAAATAATTAAATAGTTTGATGAAGAAAGCTCATCAGCTAGCCATAGTACGAAATTCAATAGATTGTGTTGTACCTTTATAAGTTCAAAGAATGTTATTTTTTAATGACTTCAAGATATTTGTCGTGGTTCTTTTCTATATGTTTAAAACAAATTTCAAATAACTTATGGATAATATCGTAGACCTATGTCATACACTGTTATTGTTATAAATAATTATATCATTTTAGTAAAAAGCAATAGTATCGTCTCTCATAAGCTAAGTTGGTTAGGAGGTCTAGCACTCCAAAGGCCTGAGTTCAAACTCTTAATGGAAGCGGATTTCAAGCTAGGGAACATTTCAATAACAAACTAGTAGAAAACATCACAAACTAGTAGCTCTAAGTGGCAACAATATATTATTCAGATACAAACATAACAAAAAACACTAGGAGGGATGTGAACATGTATGATGAATAACCCATCACAAACTAATACCTCTAAATAGCAACAACAACTATTTCTAATACAAACATAATAAAAAAACACTAGTAGGGATGTGAACATGTATGATGAATAACCTTCGTCATTGTAGAAGCAATATTCATCGTAAAGAACTTTTTTGTAACGTATTAGTGACAAAATCTATGTGTTAAAAACTGAGCATTGTATTGGTTGCGATGTGATGAACCTAAGCTATTGGTCATAAAAGTGGCTTGATCCGTGATGAAAAGTCAATCATCACAGAACTATTTTTCCATTCGTTTAGTCACTTTATTTGCTTGGCTTGACTAATTGCCTAGCTTAATTCGAGTATCCTTTTTTGCTTAGCTTAACTAGTAGTAGTTGTAGTATTCAAGAAAAGTGCTTTAGCTCTACTTTACCTTGCTACTAGAATTGAGTATCAAAGGCTGCTCTTCCGTGATATGCTAGGCAAGTATTGTCCATTAGGACCATCTCTTGTATGTATTCACCTGATCAGGCCATCCTTGGTTGTTATGGTGATGAGGCGAGGTGTGAGCATGATGGGCATGGGCCGCACCCTGACATCATGTGGTGTGGTGTTTTGGCTTTATCACTTGGTGAAAGCCCTAGTTTGGTTTTGGGTAATTGATGAAACATAAGTGTACTAACCTTTGTCATGAGTGATATGCAAGATAAGTTGGACACACAAAGTGATGGAGCTAGATGATGATGGCCATGGTGATAAGATGGACAAATGATGGTTCAAGTGCTCCAACTTGGAAAACAAGAAATAGAAAAACAAAAATCCTAAAAATATCAAGACAAAGCTATTGATAGGGATTTCGTTTCGCTAATCAAGACATCATAGAGGGTGTATTTGGGTTTAGGATAGATTGTACTATTAAGAGGGGTGATCTCAAAGTGATTACGATTATCTAAGTGCCACTAGGTGAATTAACTCCATGCATTTGCATTAGGACCTAATAAGTGCTAATATCCCTTAGAAAATATGTTTGTGAAATAATAACTCATGTAAGTGTTGGAAACTTGGTAAAGTTAACATATTTCTCATGGAAGAAAGCAGAACAAAAAGGGGTTTACTACGGTGACCGGACACTAGCTCTGAATTGATCAAACACATCTTACCCTAGGCACGGCCATGCTTGTTGGCCTGACCAAACGCCAGTGTTGAGGAGCGACCGGACGTGTAGCTGGTACTGTTCACTAAGGCCTTGTTTAGATGCATCTAAAAACTCAAAACTTTACAAGATTTTCCATCACATCGAATCTTACGGCACATGCATAGAACATTAAATATAGATAAAAAAAGATAACTAATTGTACAAATTACGTGTAAATCACGAGACGAATCTTTCAAGCCTACTTACTCTATGATTGGACAATATTTGTCAAATAAAAATGAAAGTCCTACAGTATCAAAATTCAAAAAAAATTTAGATCTAAACAAGGCCTAACTAGCAACGTGAGCTAATGCAGACCAGACGCTAAGGCGAGTCCGGTCACGGGGACCGAGCACGTCCGATCGCCAAAATCATGTTTTACAAGCTCTGTGTATTTAACCGAACATGGAGGCATGGTGAGTCCGGTTGATGGACCAAATGCTAAGGGAGAGTGCGTGTGGACAGCAACAGTAAAATTCAATCGGTCAATTGACAACACGCTGACACATGACGCACCAAACTTTGAGCGGAGCATTCGGTTGGTGCTGGAGTGTCCGGTCCGAATGCAAACAACCCCTTAGAGGCTAACGGGTATGTGAGCTCTTGGAGCTCTATGAATAGAACTTGGCCGGCTTGGGCTCACTCGGACATCTTGATCATTGTTATTGGTATTTCTTAACGTCATCAATAAAAGACAACACTAAAGAAATGTATGGTACTGAATTAACTTTCCATTAGCAAACTAGCCACTTTATCTCTTGCCACTATTCCTAAGCATTGAACTAGGTTGTCATCCCTAATATATAGCTAGAAATAAACAAATGCATAATATAGTTATATCATTTTATGTGACTAGGCAGAAATAAATATAATAAGTAAGTAAATAACAACTCTACAAGCGGACAAATAATTAGACCATTGTAGCATTTTACCTAGAGTATTACCAGGTTGTCGATTTATATTTATACCACTGGGAAGGTCTAGCTAAACTATAAATATGGCATTGATAACAATTATATATATTGAATAAGAGGTGAAAACAAGATCATTTACTCTACTTATAACAGGGGTAGTCACATGATAAAGATAAATATAAGTGATAAATAAGAATTAAGCATCATATATATAAAGATAAACACAGAGTTTCTCATCTAGTCACAACAATAACATAGCCAATAAATAGATAACGAAAATTATATCTAAGGTAATTCTATAACTGCATCAATGAATACTTAAATTAGTGCAATTACGTCTAGCAATCATTATTAGTCAACTCTACATTATAATTAAATATAAAAGGAGCATCAACTAAGGAGGATATTGAGACATAACGTCACCTCCGACGTGACCGGACTCTACCAAACCTATGTACAGGGGGTGGACTACAGAGGAATCAACACAACTATAACAGTCACATGCACGAACCACCACACGACCCGGCACATTAGGGAGCACCCGCGGATAGGCAAGATATCTAAACACCACGTCTACATATTGCCAATCATTCACCTGGGAATTCTCTAGATGAACGTTATACAAGCAATTACATAAATTTAATAGGATCAAACCAACTATGCTAGACATTTAATTAAAGTAGACAATGACTATTGCAATTAAGAACATATATAATATGAAGAGTAATGTTTCCCAAATTCAACAATGATGCACATTGTCTATGTGGTAGTAGTATTTTTTTTGAATTTAGATAGTCTGAGGGTTCAACGTGTAATAAATTGACATCCTCTTTTTGAAGAGATTAAAGCCAGAAGGAGACAAAAAGAAGAGACAAAAACTTGGGACATTAGTGGAAATCCTCTTATTTGCACGATCAAACTTGGGTAAAAAAAAGTCAAACGTCTTATAGTTTGGGATGAAGTGAGTATATCTTTTTTGTTTTCTTTTTCCAAGTGAAATGTCTCTGAAATATTACATGAGACACAACATTGTATGGCAAGGCATTCACCGCTCAGTGACCGAAGAGACTATATCTAAAATAAAATCGTGTTTTTTTGAGCAAGTAAAATAAAATCGTGCTAATGTGGTGGGTTTAAAGGCCCATTGCATTTTTAGCCCGGGCGTGTCTGTGTGGATATTGTAGGGCAGAAACGCAAAAGCCCAGTGGAAAGCAGGCCGAACTGTGAACGTGACAGCGACGCAAGCCGAGCTATAATTTTCTCCACCATTTTGGCACGGATTTTCTAACGGAAAAATACCTCATCACACGAGCGCAAGCTCCATGAAGACTGGCTGAAGCATGAGGCAGTTTTCAACGCACCGTGCAACCACCGGAGCCACTCGACACCCAACCAACCAAGACCCTATCCAAAAGCAGAGGCAAGCCAGACCAAGACGAGACGCAAGCTGCAGGCACCCGCTCGCGCCCGCGCCATGAAGTGCTGGTGCGTGCACGCGCCAAGAGGAGCAATGGCGACGCCGCTCTCCAGCCCCTTCGCTCCCACCACCCTCCGCTCCCCTCTCCGGCATCGCGCCCCGCTGCTGCTGTTGCCGTTCCCTCCCCGTGCGGCCTCCTCCGGCGAGGACACCGCAGCAGCCGACCAGGAGCCGGCCCCGGCGGCCACCAAGACGGCCACCGCGGACGACGACTTCGAGCAGCGCGTGCTACAGATCAAGTCCCGCGTCGGGCCCAAGAAGCGCGGCGCGCGCAAGAAGAAGGCCGCGGCGTCGTCCGCGTCCGCCAACGCCGTGACGCTCCCGCCCGTGCCGCTGCGGGAGCCCCGGTCGGCGCTCGGCGCGCCCGTCGAGTTCGGCTTCACCGCGTACAGCGAGCGGCTCAACGGCGCGCTGGCCGCGGTGGGGCTCGCCGCGGTGCTGCTCGTGGAGCTGGGATCCGGGCAGGCCCTGGTGAAGTACCACCAGCCGGCCACGCTGTTCCTGCAGGCGTACACCGTCGCCGCGGCCGCCGCGCTGTTCGTCAAGTACGAGAAGGAGCGGATCAGCACGTGGCCGGGGCCGCCGGCCAAGTGAAATGGCGAGTTTTTGTTCCGGTAGGGTGCGTCTTTTTCTTGTAATTTTACCTCTCGATGTGGAATATGTGTGTTGTGAGAACTGGGAAATGTCAGGACATTCGAGGAAAGAAGAGCTTGATTAACAGTCGCTTTAACACCCTTAATTTCATTTCATCAGTCACATTGTGCACAATGCTTTGTGATGCTGTTGTTGAGAGAACTAAGAAATTAATCTTGAAAGGAGTTTACTGTGACCCTGTTCTTCGGCATCACTTCAGTAGCAATACTTTTCAACAATATTTTTTCTCTCAACATAAACCAACTTTTAGCGAAATTTTGTGACGCTGTAGTTGTTGAGAGCTGTCCGCAGCAAGTCTGTTGGTATGAATTGCTGCGTTGATGAATGATGAATGGCTCCTTCGAAAGAATAGTGTGACGCATCACAGTCTAGACCTGCAGTCGCCGCCTCGCCATCTCGCGCACCAAATCGGCCAACTTCGCCAGCTCGAGGAAGCAAGCAAACGCGTGTGGATTTGCTAGGCACAGGCGACGACTTAGCGCAACGCCGGTCAAGCACCGATTTGCCAAGCGACAAACCAATCGATTCTACATCGCGCTCGTTCGCATTCGGGTCGCGTCAATCCCAATTCCCTGGTCAACAGTGGCACAACAACGCCTGGGCCATAAAATGAGAATTATGAAGATGCCAAATCACTCGAGCTGTCAAGCAGGACTAGACCAGCCAAAGCTCGTCAACGAGCCAAGCACCAATACACAACGATTCCCTGGAGCACGCAGCAGCTGCTTCGCAGCTCCTTCCAGTTCCACGCCCAGCACAGTTGTAGTAAGCCCCCATAGATCATGTGAAATTTCACCGAAGTGGCGTTGTCGCCTTGACGCCCGGCTCACCTTTTCCACTGCACGACTAGGCCCCCAAAGGGACGGTGTGCCAAAACAAGACTCTAACAGTCAACACACATCTTTATTCGGTGCATATTATCCCGCTAGCTGTACACCCATGGAGTGCCGGGCCAGCCAATCCAACCAGACAGCAACGACGTAGACCGGACCACAAGGGTACGGTCCCACAGCAGCTGTACCTGTACTCTCATCAACTCAAAACCAAATTATAGAGACAAGTCGGTCTTTAATACAAGGTCCCACCAGCACCCATGCATGCATGTAAAAGTATTGTGTAGCTTTTTGCCCAAACAGGTTCGACTCCTTGCTCAGTTGCAGCCAGGCAAAAATAGCACATGCCGGTGGAGTCTTATTTCACTGAGCTTGGCCTCAAATTTCAGTGTCTCCACCTTCATCATCCACATGTACTAGCAGCTCAGCTTGTAAAAGGAGGAGGATCCAGGGCTACTTTGAAGAGGACTATGCTTTAGACGCTTCAGGTGACTGGGAGTATCACACTGCAGCACCATGTTCTCCTGAGAAAATAATGCAACAAACAAACCAATATATGGAATGGAAGACGCTGGCAAAAAGGGTTGTTGGGTTTAGCTGAGATCTGCGGCAGATGCCCTCAGTCAGTCCAACCAAAGGCCAACGTCATCTTCATTAGCCGGCCATGCTGTGAGTAGGTCAGTACCTCCTCCTTTTTGGTCTGTCATTCGAGTCACTGTCTCGCCACCCTTGATGACCACCACGATGCCTGTACCCATCCTCTTGTTCTCCTCTTGCCCTGTTGTGCCCTATCCTGTTCCTGAAGCGGCCATCGTGCTCCCGTGGACCAACACCTCCTTCAGCAAATTCCATGTCATCCTCTGTGTGGTAGGAGAGCATCTCGTCTTCATCACTGACCGGAGAATGAAGATATGCTCTCCGCTCCCTATGCTTCCTTCTACCCACAAGTTCCTCTTCTGTATGGAGTCCAGTTAGGTGAGCAGCATGTAGCGGTGGCTCAAAGGCATCACCTTCCATGGCACACCTCCTCACATTTCTCTGCATAACTTCTCTCTCATCATGGATTCCGTTGTGCCGGCGGTGAGGCAAGTATGGTCTGTCAGTTCGCATTAGTGGCGGTGATCTGTGCATCACTTCAGGTGATCGTCCCCGATGGAAATGCACATGGCCACCCCTTCTGTGTGCAGGGGAATGACTCCTGTCTCTGTGGATGAATCCATGATCACCTTGACCACGGTGTCTATGGGAATGTGGCATAAAAAACCTATCATCCATCATGTCATCTGGGAGATCTTCTATTTGCCCACGGGCCAGCAGCCTAGAGTCTGGAATCTCTCTCCCATAGAAATCGTCAATGTCCATCTCTCTCATGAGGCATCCATGTGGTGGTGAATGACGCCTCCTATGTGGACCTCGGATGTGCCCAGGTTCATCTTCAAATGAATGCCTCCTGCCACCAATAGATTCATCAGCAAACTCATTGCTAATTCTTGGACCTCGGAAGTTCCTCAGATGGCCACGGGATCCAGCACCCCGCCAACCACCTCGGTGGTTTGTCATTCGTTTGTTCATAACATCAGATGCATGTCTGCCACCATGGCATTCTTCTCCATTGTTCTTTTCTCGCTCAGACTCCATGAATCTCTCCCATCTTTCGTTCCTGTAAAAATGGCACATGGACAAAAGGAGGGAAAACTTTTATAATTCAAACCAAACATAAAACCATGCACACCTAGGCACCATACGCAAGAGGACCTCGAGTCATGATTACTGTAGTATCCCACAATGGAAACAGATGACATGAAACATACCTATTCACATAAACATGCCCCATTTCTCTCCAATTTGCCCCAACATGTTGTCCATCTTTTTCATTCTGTAGAGATGTGTTACAAGAGTCGGGTTTGGATTTGTCATGTTCTGACTTTTCAGACGCTGACTTCTTGCCATATTCACTATGCTGTTGACTGCTTGAAGCGCCATCAAGTTCTGAGTCTTCACCCAGGACAGAGTCTCTTGGGTGCAAATCAGAGTGTTTATTGACCTCTTCACTTTTAGTCTGATGCTCTCTCTTCAAAGCAGCAATTTTTGCATGGTTCTCACTACAACTTCCAGCTTGCATACCATTTGGAGACAACTCTGATTTTATATCTGGCCTTCTAGTCTTCTCGAGACAGCTATCTAAAGTCTTAGGAGATTGCTTGGTAGGTTGCAATTTAGGGGAAGCAGATTTTGGCAAAGCTGTTGACTTTTGGAGATGTGCGGTACTGGAACCTGTGGCTGTCTTAGCATCATGTATGCTATTGCCAATATTATTTACTGGGGTATTCTTATCAGAATTCAAAGATTGCTTGCCTTTAGAGTTTTCACTAACAAAAACCTCATTTCGAAGCCCCTGCTGACCTGCATGGCTGACAACACCAACTTTTGTTTTAATACACTTGTCACCTTCAATAGGATCAATATTAACCTTATTTTTCATAGATGAACAATCTTGATGCATATCACTATCGTGTTCTTTCTTTAGCTCTTTGCTTAAGTTATTACTATTGATATCATCCTTGCTGATTGGGGGACCATTCCCCAACGGCTCACCATGAGGCTTATTTGTAGTTGGAATTCGTGAAAAAGCATTACCATCATCATCTGAACAGTCCATTTCAGCACTCCCTTGTGACATACCATCAACAATAGCATTCTCCACAGAATTAAAAGGCAAAGGTTCAACTGTAGGAGTGGAGGAACTTGGTAATGCACCACTAGATTCATTAGCATCACAAGACCTCTGTCTCGTATCCTCATGAGCATGAATATGGCTGGCTGGTGGTTTGCAAACAGTAGAAACAGTGGGCTGGCTGGATGATTCACATAACCGAACAGAAGGGCTGGCAACATTACTTTGCGAAGGCAGTGATTTTGCTTCCATCAACAGTGTAGTATGACCACTTCCTGTTTCTACAACAGGGAGATTAGGGGTAGCACTTGCGGATTCTTCATGCTTCACACATTTGTCAACTTCAGGACCAGCAGGCATGGTCTTGGCGTGGGAAGTATCAGGTAAACTTTCAGCTGGTATTGGGACACTAACTGCTGCTACATCAGGCCCATTATGGATACTATTATTTGTAGAGATGTCAGAATTCAAATCAAACCCAGTTTTACGGGGACCTTGGGGTGCACCGTCGGTCTTTTCAGATTCAGCACAACTGATAACTAGTCCAACACTTTGTCGTTCTGATAGATTTACCTTTTCAGCACCGTCAAGAATATGCTGCTGGGATATTTCTTCAGGTTCTTTCTTCACCAAATTATTAGATGGCAGCTGATCAATTCCAGAAACAGTTGCTGATGTAGTATTCTGAGGATTTACATTGCAGGGCACGGGTGTTACATTCTTCTCAACTGGTGTCTTATCTGACACAAGTGTAGCAGCAGCCTCCTCACTGACCTTTTTGGAACTTCCAGCAGTCCCAGAATCAAATAAAGCATTAGGGGTGCTAAGAGACTTGGGCTCATCCATAGGCTTACCAAATAGAGAGAGACTCAGTTCTGGAGCAGGAGCAAGTCCTTTCCAGTTTATCCCTAGCTCAGGTCTTGCTGGTGGTTTAAGTTGCAAATCTAAGGTAACATCAGCAGGTCCAGACTTATGAGAAAGCCCATATGAATTAGACATGTTCAGAGTACTGCCAATATTTAGACTTATTCCACTGTTTATTGTAGAAATAGCTGCCGCTGGGGTCACCTGAGCTTTCTGATGTTGAATTGTTCTATGATGATACAACCCACTCCCACTTTCATGCATTTTAGGCAAACTTTCAAGTGAATCAGCAGGGTCTGGCAGTATATTCAGATCCAAGTTAGGTAGTCTCCCAACAATACTATTCCCAGAAGCATTGATTTCATTTGCAATAGGAACGTTATTGTGGTGTTCAGAAAGACTCTGGTCCAGTTTCTCTTTCTTCACAAGAGAGCCATAGTTATTATTTTTGCCACTTTGACGAGATGGTAACTGTAAATCCAGAGCCAAAAAATTTGGACGTTGCAATTCAGCAACTGGTGCAGAAGTCCTTGTAGCACTATCTGCAATAGAAGGGACCTCACTTGATCCATTAAATAGCATTCCGTTGCCATTGGTCATGGATAGCGCAGTAAGCGACGTGTTGGCATGGTCTTGGATCTGGGTGTCAGGGATTTCCTTACCTTTGGTGATGACACTTGTGTCTAAGTTAGCAATGTTGAAAAATGGTTCCTCGCGGCGGCCTGTCCCTGGAGCAGTAACAGGCATCATCTTCGTTGGAGATGGGGGCTTTATCGAGAGTGGTATGCCAGATGCAACCGATCTGTCAGACAGGAAAACTGGCCTCTTCTTAATAGGCACACCAACCCCTGGCTCATCCAACTGCGGTACAAGTCGGTGACTGCAAACCTGCCCATAAAACACCCAGGATTTTTACGCAAATGTGAATGAGACGTTCAAACAACCAGAATTGACCTCCGAGGAGGAAGTTTCTGAGTACCTCTTCCTTCTTGGCCAGCGACATCTTGCCGTGTCACGGACAATCAGCTGATAATCTGTGTCCTCTGGTACAAATCGTTGTCAGTTTCCCCAGATTAAGCAGAACTGAAGGCACAGTACATCGCATACCAACCGACAATAAACAAGCAGATGATTGGGTAGATCAAAGATACTACTAGAAGCACGGTGACGTAAAAAATAATATTCTTAATATAGAAGAAGTTATTTATTGCCGTGTTAAATTAAAGGCAATACGAGTTTTAGAAATAATAAAACTATCACAGAAGTAGACTAGCAGAAGGTAGATACAAACAAATCTACTGGGTTAATGATGAATGGAATGCACACAAACAGAAAGATTCAATTAGTGCAAACACTACAGTAGCAAATGCGTA
>Ga0182004_10000446_pt1 | contig 24765 bp, 19 predicted proteins | sample Sormic07211540_1_FD_120479 | JGI IMG/M metagenome (GOLD analysis project Ga0182004, IMG submission 120479) | Endophyte microbial communities from Sorghum bicolor roots, Mead, Nebraska, USA - 072115-40_1 MetaG | ecosystem: Host-associated > Plants > Roots > Unclassified | place: USA: Nebraska...
CTTCAGGAAAGATCGACAAATATAGGAAGCAAGACTTGAGGTGATAAGGCAAGCCTTCATAACTTTTAATGAGGACATTTGGTATCCTCTGAAGTTCCATATTCATCTCTAGATCAACACTAATATGAGCATTAAATTTTCTCCACTCCGCGAGAGTTTTTGGTTGCTTCGCCAAGAAACCACCCATTGTGACTATTGCAAGAGGAAGTCCTTTACACTTCTTTAAAATCAGTTTTGTTTCGTCTGCCAACTCAGCGTATTGTTCATCAGAATATTTAACTGTCCCAAAGACCTACATTTGTTCAAATTTAAGATTTCAGTACATAGAAAATATTGGAGAAAATAGCCTTTTGATTTATTTCTTAAATCGGTTATGATGGAATATGTATTTTCTCTCATGAAGATATATAACATCAATATTCTAGAAAAGGAAATTAGCTTTTCCGCATCGTTAGAATATAGCCGTGGTCCTTTGAAATATAAGGTATTGCTCCATTTGTCCTAAAAATAAAAGTATTGGAACTTTCAAATTTTATACAAATTATAATATGTTCTAGAAGGTGAATTAACTATTTAACTCCATTAGGACCTAATCATATGCACCTACTATTAATGCCTAACCCAACAAGCAGACCCAAAATTCATTAAATATGGTAAGCACAAGATGTCTTTGGTAATGAAAAGATTACATGCGTCATTTGCTTCACCCTCATAATGTGTCCTAGAATTCATAAAGGTACCTCATATTTCAAAGAGGAAGTCAATCATTTTTGTCGTTTAGTTTGATTTGGTTTTCTTCTTAACCATTTTCCTAGATAGAACATATCTGGAAATCACCATTGTTATCATGTTATCTTCTCCAATTAAATCAGTTTGTTTTTCCAATAATGTAACTATACGTCAAAGAAAATGCACATGATTATATGTTGTATGCTGTCATCATACCTTTTCTAGGAAGAGTTTTTTCGCATCTTCATCTTGCAAAAGCTCGAGCTTGTGTATGTTTCTCTCTTTCTTCGAACAATGCTTGCAAATTTTCTCTTCCCTTGTGGTTACTATAATCCTGCTCGTTGTAACATCTGTAGGGAAATATTCTACTACAGCATCCCATTCTGTGGTGGACGACATATCGTCAAGAACAATCAAGTAGCTCTTTCCTTCTAGAAGACTAGCCAATTTTTCACCTTCCCCCTTCTTATCACCCATCTGTATAGCTAAGCTATTGAGGAGCTCACCAAGATTGAAAGGACGCTTGATTGTGACACATGCACGCTTCTCAAACATTGCATTGAGCTCTTGGCTTTGGTACACGTGTTTGACTAAAGTTGTTTTTCCGAGACCACCCATTCCATATATAGAGATCACTTCAAACTCTTGGCCACAACAATTTGAAATCATGTTTATAATTTGTCCCTTCTCATTCTCTCTACCGATGAGCTGAGATTCCTTTAAAGTATTCAGTATTGTCTCCATACGAGTCAACACCTTTCCCTTTGTAGAGTTTTCACTACTATTAATGGTGTCCATAGTGTTTGAGCAAGAAGCTTCATCCATTGAATTTATTGCACCTTGTGAAGCCTAGACACAAGCGATCCAGGTTACGTGTTGCTTTGTATTCGATGGTAAGCTTATGTGATAGATCTATAATATTTAGTAATATAAGATGATATAGCTATGAAGGTAGGCTCGATGCAGGATATATATGAGTTTTTGCATTGCAAGTTTCAAGAAGGATTTAAATTTAACCTGAGAAATAGAACTAGAGAACTGTATAGTAGATTAATTAAACTAGACGATTCAGAGCTTCGGATATTACCTTCTCGTAGAAAACATAAAGTGCCTGGTGAGAACACAATTGTTTGTGATCTGGTAGTACAGTCTCTGGCCCAACACATAAGCTGGCAACTTCAACTTGATGTGCACACACTATGAGACGGCTTCCTTTGTTGTTGCTGGGAAACAATGCCTTAATCCGGTCCCACTCCTCAACATTGTATAGGTCAGTAAGCACTATGAGGTACCTCTTCTCGTTCAAATATTTCTTGAATGCACCAACCAAGTCACCTTCTCTCATCACCCCCATCCTTCGCAAATCTTGGGCCCCTGGAGTAGAGTCCTGTTGTGTTGTCGTCGCCGTTTCTTCAAGAGAATCAACATAGAATTGTCTAACTATGTTTTTCAAAAACTCAGTTGGATTGAAGGGGTGCATGATCTGAATCAAGGCATGGCATTCAAACTTGTTCCTTCTTTTCAGGTCGTCGTAGGCTAGTTTGATGATAGATGCCTCCTGCAGAACATAGCTTCTTGGTCCCCATAAAGCAATCACTCTGAGGTTCTCATCCATCTTGTTGATTAGCCTAGTGAGATCCACTTTTGCTTTGTACTTCTCCTTCCTTGCTTCCTCCATGCCTGACATTGTTTCGCCAGTCATCATGCTGGACTGACCAGTGCCAATGGCAGGCTTGGTGTCCGATCCCTTGATGAGGCGGTAGCGCACGTTCCTCTGGCTGACATCCTCAACCTTGGCTCGGAGCTCCTTCATCTGCTTGGCTGCACGGCGCTGGTCAAGCAGCTTGCGGAAGATGCGCCACCATGATGGCTTCCCAAGACGAACTGCAAAGTCCTCAAGGCAGTCCTCGGCATCATAGGCGACCTCACGGACCTGCTTCACCCAAGTCTTAACGACCTTGTGCTGATCGCGCTCATCATGTGCGGCCATCAGGAAAGCCAGCATCATCTCGAGCTCATCCCTAACGAAAGCATGGTCGCGCTGGACGCCGAGCTGCAAGGCCACCTCCTCCGCAAGGGCAGATTTAGCGTAGCCAAGCGCAGCACTCAGCACGGACTTGCCCACACTCAAGGCAGTCGCCTCCATGGCTCTCCTCTAGCTCCGATGTGTTGTGTGGATATGGTGGAGCTGATGCTGATAATTAATGCTTGGTGCCCACCCAGAAGCCAAGAATGGGTTAAAAAGAGGAGCTAAGCGGCTAAGCCACTTGACAATATTTTGACAAAAAGGAAATTGTGAAAACTTGCTTGGCAGGTACGATGTGTCCTCAAGTCTTAATAATTAACAAAAGGCTTTTCTATTGACATGCTCGTCTTGTTTCTTTATTTCAGCGGGAACATAAAAGAGTCAGTAGTGCAGTGCTAACCAGTATATATAACTACTGCTCCACATCCGTGGCTGGTTGAGAAATTAAACCCAAAGTGCATGTAGACAGATGAGATGACCTCACCCGAGGTGGTTGATATGCACTCAATTATTAACATTGATAATCAAGCAGGCAGATGCACTTGGCTGATTAGTTTTGCCCGTGAGCGCCAAATTATATATATATATGCCAAGAACAAGAATGGCGACGGCCGGCCCAAAGACTCGATCACCCACCGGTGGTGGAAAAATTTTAAGTAGAGTCTAAGTGAGCTCACCTTACCGTGGCTGGTTACGGAGATAGCTCTCACTGCTTGCGTGGCGGCGACGGTGACGAGGCCGGCTTGCCGGGGACGAGGTCATATGCAGTTTGGACTTTGGGAGCGCCCGTGCCAATGGCGGTCGGATGGGACGTCGGGATCATTGGGTGCCGGTCAGACAATTCCAAGGATTGGAGCAACTATATGGAAATGTTGAGTGCGTCAGTCATTGGAAAATATATAGGACTGAGTAGGTTACTAATTATTATTAATACTCTTCTCCTACTGTCTAGTCACTACTCACAAACATAGACAAATGTGTCGCTAGCCCAATTTGGTGCATGGAGACGATGGTGCAAACTGTGCAGCAAGTTTTCCCATGTATTCCCGTGCAGATACATTGGAGTTCCCTTGTCGCTCACCCGTAAAGATGGTCATGCAGCCTACGGCCCGGTAGCCTGGCCCAAGAGATCAGGCGGTGCCTGGGCCGCCACCCAGGCACGCGACACGGCTAGGCATGACCCGAAATGGTGTAGGCATGGTGACGACCTGGTCTACCTAACAGCCTTTTACAAATAGAAAAAATATCACGGGTCATGCTTCTCGAGCCAGCATGGCATAGAAATTGACCCATGGCCCGTGCCTTTGGCCGAAGGCTAGGCACGAAGCACGCTGTGGCACGGCCCGTGAGGCACGATGGCCCATGGCAGCCCGACCCGCATCGGGCCGTGCCGGCCCGATATCGTGCTAAGCCGGGCTAGGCTGACCTGTCGGCCATCTATACTCGCTCGTCTTTGCTAGACTAATGAACACGCATTTGTTGATGCGATCGCTGCTAGGATCCCCACATGGAAGGTGTGGCTGCTCACTCACGCCGGATGTGTTCGGCTCACCAGGTGATGCTGTCAGCGATCCTGATCCACATCAGCATTGCCGTCTTCCTATCCCCTTGGGCATTATAGCAAATCGACCACCGACATTAGGTGTTCTTGTGGGCAGGGACCGTGGTGACCAATGGTGGGAGATGCAAGGTTGCCTGGCCGGTTGTCTGCTGCGCGACGAACCTAGGGGTCGGGAGTTCTTGATCTCAAGTTCTTCGGCCTCGCTTTTAAGACTAAGGGGGGAGTGAATTGGCAGAACGCACAACAGATGCTGGGTGACCCTTCCTTCCAAACTTGAGAAGGCGGTCATGGCCATGACACGGTAAGTATGAAAGTCTCCATCGGCGATGGCGGTTTGTATGGCCTTTGGACAAACAACTGGGCAACAGTAGGACCACTCTATCTCTTCGCCCCGGAGCTTTTCGCGGCAATCTCCATACCATGGAAGAAAAGAACATTGAGGGATAGCCTGCTCAACAATCGTTGGGCGCATGACATTGTCGGTGTGCCCAGCGTGCAGGTTCTTTGCCAGTACCTCCGTATTTGTAGGATTCTTGGTGATGTCGCGCTCGACCCGGTTGTTGGGGACCGTTTTGTCTAGAAATGGTCACCCGATGGGATGTACTCGGCTTCCTCGGCATACCAGGCTTTCTTCTTCGGTTCATCCTCCTTGCTCGACGCCAAAGAGCTTTGGCAGACCAAGGCGTTGGCTCGCGTCAAATTTTTCTTCTAGAATGTGCTTCGTCGTATCTTTGGACTGTCGCTCGATGGAAGAGGCACAGACTATAGGATGATGACACCTATGTTCTGTGTCAGCAGGAGCCACAAACTGGTGATCAATTTTTCCTCAGCTGTATTTTTGCAAAGGAACTTTGCAAAAGGAAGAAACTGTGGAGCTTATCTCAAGGGCTCAGCTTTTCTTGAGTCGTGCATATATCATGGGTTCAGACACAGTTTTTTTTTATTAATGTGGACTCCACATCGATCAAACTGGCCTCGCCTCGTTGGCGGCAGTACTTGCCTGGAGCCCGCATACCTACAATCTCAAACATCCAGGATTTATGACGGCGCTCCACATCCGGCTTTAGGCCTTGTTTAGATGTAAAAAGTTTTTGGATTTTGACTCTTTTTATTTACATTTAATACTTCATGTATGTGCCGTAAGATTCGATGTGACGGAGAATCTTGTAAAGTTTTAGGTTTTTGGGAGGCCTAGGTTACAGCTCCATTTGCTGCGACTCTATCGGAAAAGATAGATCCAGAGTTCATCTTCTTCCTTCGTCCTCAGTGATTCAAAACGAGGCAGCCGGTGCTCGTCCGCCGCATCCTCGTACGATTGCTTCTCCTCCACCTACTAAGGATGTTATTACTTGTCCGTCGCCTCCTACTCCGCTTGTTTCTCGTCCAAATCCTGAGGATGTTCCTCGTCCGCAGCCTCCTTGTCCAATTGCTTCTCATCGAGCTCCTTGGCCTACATTGACTGCAATAGAGTATTGTACTCCAGTCAATTCGACCACCAACAATCCTGTCCTCTGGCAACGAATGTGGCATATAGGCAGCTTCCTCCTACTGGATCTGCTGGGCCGCAGTTCATGCCAATGGGGTATTCTCCTGTTCCTGAACATGCTAACCTTCAGTTCCGAAGAACAATGCCGTATTATCCTGCGACACAATCGCTATTGGCTAAGAGCAAGTACTATAATAGGTTGTAAGCCAGCTAAATGCAGAGGTGAAGGAAAGAGAAGAGGAGAGAGAATAAAAGCGGGTTGTAAGCTTACAGCCGCCTAAGACATAAAAACCAAGAAAATTTGTGAGAGAAACAAGTGAACCATGTATTAATAGTGATGAGCTAACCATTATATAAGTGGGCTATAAGAAAGCTGTAAAGAAAAACCAACAGCTGGCTGTATTATTAGCCTTACTCTAATGGATATACGAAGGATTTAGATGGATCCAAGATTCCATTTCATTTAATGCCAAATGCAATAGGCCTTAATGGCTATTTCTGGGGGGTGGGAGGTCAGGAGGTCCAAGGCCATCGATTATTAGACCTTGTTTAGTTCCCAGAAAAATTTACAAAATTTTTTAATTCTCCGTCACATCAAATCTTTAGACACACGTATGAAGTATTAAATATAGACGAAAATAAAAACTAATTGCACAGTTTGGTCGAAATTGACGAGACAAATCTTTTGAGCTTAGTTAGTACATGATTGAACAATATTTGTCAAATACAAACGAAAGTGCTACAGTGTCAATTTTCCAAAAATTTTTGGAACTAAACAAGGCCTTAATGACATTTCAGGATGGATGGGTCCATACCAACACCCAAAAAAATGAAGAAATAAAGAACTTCAGCTTACGCCACCGTACCGATACAAAGATTACAAGGGGTTTGTACACACTGCAAAATGAGTGAATTGAGACAATAAACGAACAGCTTGGAATGGTTCAACAGCGTTACATTGATTGAAACGGATATCTTTGAGGTTCCTGTACACAAGGGGACTGTACAAATGTAACTTATCAATAAACCAAAGAAAAAAAACACAAACACACACAGTTCGGCGTTACACAATTAGGAGGGGAGCAGCCGAGCAGGCGCACACAAAATCACAATTTGAAAGGAATATCTTCAGTCGGTTGACCACACCACACGTACACCGTTCTACCTCTTGAAGACAGGGTTATTTGGATTCCTGGAAAGCTGCTCCTGCACCATATCCCTCACCCTCAGGTCTCGGCTAACATCGTCAAGAACAACTTCCTTGAGGCTTGGGAGAGATGAAAGCCCAGAGATGGAGCTTATGGAATTATAACCAATCAGCAGCAGCTCGAGCTTAGGTGTTGCTCCTTCTTTGAATTCCACAGATTCAAAATGCACGCCTTCGAGCTGCAGGACCATCAGACTCGGGAATGCTTCCCGATGGAAAGTGAGGCCGAGTTCTTCACCCTCGAATGAGTCCTTCAAAAGACGTAGGATGGCCAGGTTTCGCAGCTTGCCAAGGACCCATATGGTGGCGTCCAACTCTGACAGCTTAGTCTTTTTAAGCTTCAACTTCACAAGATTGTGGAGCCCCGCTATCCATCCAGGCAATTTGACCAGACTGCCGGCCAGCTTGAGGCTCTGGAGGCTTGTTGGGGGCGAGGACACACCATCCAAGCAGCCATGTAAACCTGGCTCCACCACCGAATGCACTGTCAGCGATTCCAGGCACCTGAGATCATCAAGGGTGGAGCAGAACTCTTGACAGTTTTTCTTGTTGATGCCGCTCACTGCTAACCTGCGCAATTGGGTGAGCCTTTTTATCTCCTTCAGGATGCCTTTACCCACAGCGATGTCAACACCACTCAGTGTCTGCAGCCCTCTCAGCTTTCTTAATCCTCTCGGAAGTATAACACCATATCCGCTTAGCTCCTTGAGTATCAAAGGGGCATGCCAGTGCCAAAATAAAGAGCACAAATCACTCCTATTTGCGACATCATCATGCATAATCTGAGGTGAGCACCACAGGGCACAAACAAACAATGATAAAATCGTCAAAAGGCATATCTTGTTCTGCAATAGCTTTGGCAAATTTCTTACAACTTCCTCGTATGTGTCAAAAGTTTTGCCCCCAGCATGGATATACTGTAACTTCCTCAGATTGATTGTGGTGTTTGGCAGTTTTATTATCCTTGTATTTTTAATATCCAATGTCTGCAGCTGCTTCAGATTACCCAATGAATCTGGAAGGTGAAAAATATTGTCGCATTCTCTTATAGAAAGGTACTTCAGGTGAAGAAGTTTGCCAATTTGCATAAGATGATGGTCCATCAGATCTTTTGTATTTTCCAAGTCTAGCACTCGCAGCAGACGCACCTTGTCAGAAAGGAAAAGTGGTCTCCACTTTCCAAACACCGTTAATGACCTTATACGAGACAGGCCCATCATGCTCTCAAACTCTGCCTTATCTCCCTCCCAATTGCTGCTTATAGTGAGGTGGCGTATTGCCCCATGTGTGTTTAAGTTACAACCTTCTTCCAGCCTAAAAACAAGATTTTCCTCTGTTGACTTTGAAATACTGATTTCACGCATGAGATCATGGACTTTGCAAGAGTCAATTTTTTTCCTGCTGAGAACTGATTGCTGCAATGGTAGTATCATAACCCTGTCAATGAGTTCCATAAAGTACATGTCAGCTCTTTCCATCACAGACTGGCCACGCACCTCCTTTGGGTAGCCTTCTGCAATCCACCGACGCACTAGGCGTTTCCGGCTAATAGTGTAATCTTCAGGAAAGATAGACAAATACAAGAAACAAGACTTGAGGTGATAAGGTAAGCCATCATAGCTTTTAACAAGGACATTGGGTATCCTCTGAAGCTCTGGATTCATCTCCAGCTCAGCACTAATATGTTCATTCAGTTTTCTCCACTCCATCAGAGTTTTTGGTTGCTTCGCCAAGAAACCACCCATGGTGACTATTGCAAGAGGAAGTCCATTGCAGTTCTTCAGAATCAGTTTTGCTTCGTCAGCTAACTCAGGGTACTCATCCAAATATGTAACAGTCCCAAACACCTGAATTTATTTGAATTTAAGTTTTCAGGACATAAAAAATACTTGGGAAATATTATTTCTAATTTATTTCCTAAATTGGTTATGATGGGACATAAATTTTATTCCCTTGAAGATAAACAAGATATTTTGGATAAAGAAAAACACCTTTTCCACCTTAGAATATAGCCATGGTCTGTTACATGCACACACGTAATTTCACACTCTTAGACTACTAGAATAATTTGTTTCTTTTTTTAGTTTGCGGTAGTTTTATCATAACCATTTCCTAATGAGAACATATCTGGTGTGGCTATGGGTTCAAGTATTACTATGTCAGCAAAGCTCAGTTGGTCCTCTTAAAGCGCAATAAAAATCCATAAAAATATGAACAGATATAGTTGCTATCATCTACCAACAATCATGCAAAACATTAAGCTTTAACAAAAACCCTGTACACAACAACAATAACAACAACAACAAAGCCTTTTAGTCCCAAGCAAGTTGGGGTAGGCTAGAGTTGAAACCCAACATGAGTCCGTACGTCGATAGCTGCTTTCCAAGCACTCCTATCTAAACAAAGATCTCTAGATATATTCCAACCCTTTAAATATCTTTTTATTGCCTCCCCCCATGTCAGCTTCGATCTTTCTCTACCTCTCCTCACATTGATATCTCAACTTAGGACTCCACAATGCATTGGTGACTCAGAAGGTCTCCTTTGGACATGGTCAAACCACCTCAACCTATGTTGAACAAGCTTTTCTTCGATTGGTGCTACCCCTAGACGGTCGCATATATCCTTGTGTTGCAGATGACATGTGAATATTACCTATCTAGTCTAGCTCTTGTGCCAAAGCAGCCCGAGATCATGGTGCCATTGCCAGCAATGAGTGCATGGACGTGTCTCATGTCAAGATGCCTTTGCGCTATTGCGGCATTGACATGTGCTCGGTAAGCACTTGTTCCCAGACAAGCTGCACACGAGCTCAACGATGATACACTCTGCCTTGTGTGTGAAGGAGACCCAAGCTCGATGGTTGAGGTGGAACACGTTGCTGCACGGCGAGTAGTGAACAAAGAGATGGATGCCATGCAGCGGAACAACACGTAGGAGCTCGTAGACCTACTACGCAGCCATCGGCTAATTGAATTGCGATAGGTCCTCAAATTGAAGAATGAGGGCCAGCGCAATTGTAAAACACAAGGGGCGCCTCGTCACCAAAGGGTACATGCAGCAGCTTGGGTTGACTTGCCTCAAATTTGTGTTGCTTCTTCTCGGACTTGCCGTTCATGAAGGGTGGTGCATCTGTCACATGGACGTGAAGTTGGCATTCCTAAACAGAGCGTTGTAGCACGTCTACATTTTGTAGCCACCAGGTTCGTCATCATTGGCCAAAAAAGGGAAGGTGTTGCTGATGAAGGCATTGTACGAGCTGCACCACTAAGCGCCCTAGCACTTAGAACACATACCTTGACTCCACACTAAAGAACCTCGAATTCAAGTAGAGCAACCACGAGTACGTTATCTACAGGTGTAGCCATGTTGGTGTGTCTGCTTGTATGCTCATCTACACCTATGTCTGGTGATCATTGGACCAAATCAAGCAAAGATCAACATTTTCAAGGACAAGACAAAAGCACAATTCCTCATGAGTGGCCCAAGCTTGGACTCCTCTCCTACTTGGGGTCATGGTATGACAGGACAATGGAAGAATCACAATGAATCAAAGAAACTGACATACACATTCTCAACACGGCCGACATGAACTACAATCCCTCACCCTCACCCACAGAGGAGCGGCTCAAATTAATTCGCAAGGCCATGGCGTAGGAAGCCAACACTAGGGCATATCAGCAAATCATCGGTAGTTTGTTGCATTACCTCGTCCAAACGTTGCCTGATCTCGCCTTCTCGATGGGATATACATCCGCATAATGGCCCAAGTCCACCTTGGATGTGAAGGCGGTGATGCAAAGCAACGCTGGTATCTCGGCTCCAGCGGCAGCAACCACATACGAGCACGGGAACATCGTGAATCACAAGGCACAATTCATCACAGAAGGCTTCGTGCAAAGGGAAGGCATCAATTTCGAGCGAGCATTTGTGCTGATGGCTCGGATGGAGTATGTGGCACCTTTTGCTGGCACTAGCGTTGGCAAAGGACCATAGCGCCCACCACATGGACGTGAAGTCCGCTTAGGAAGCTCACCGAGGTAGCCCATGTGAAGTAGTCATCAGGTTTCATCGTTAAGGGGAAGGAGCACGTGGTGCAGCTGCGCAAAGCCCTCTACGGACTAAGATAGGCAACACGGGCCTGGAACATCAAGCTCAATGCCACCCTCGTATCCTTTAGCTTCACCAAGTGTATCGTCGAGCATGCCCTACACATGACGAACGGAGAAGGAGCACCTCATCGCCAGTGTTTATGTGGACAACTAGATCATCCTTGGTCCAGGCTAGGTGACATCAACAACTTCAAGCGCGAGATGACAGCTCTATTCTGCAAGAGCAATCTCGGCTAGTTCACCAACTACCTTGGCACCAAGGTGAAGAAGTGAAAGAGCTCTATCACGCTATGCCAAAGTGCATACACACAGAAGCTCCTAGAGCGGAGCAAGATCGCAAAGTGCAAGATGTGCCAGACGCTAATGGAGAAAAGGCTCAAGTTGTTGAAGGGGAGCACCGTGCCAAAAGTTGATGTGACATGGTACCATAGCATTGGTATCCTACGCTACCTGATTCACATGGCCAGACCTCGGTTTCACCGTGGACTACGTGACCCGATTCATGTAAGACCCATGGGAAGATCACCTGGCTGCAATCAAGCACTTGTTGCGCTACACGGCTAGGACCTACAATTACTGGATTATCTTCCCCAAGCGAAGCAATACGCTCAAGACGATCAATTTCAGCAACAACGACATGGTGAACGACATGGATAGGCAACGGAGCACCATAGGCATGCTCCATGGAGTTTGGTTAATCGGCTTCTTCACGAACTCACCAAGCAAGAGCTCATCGTGTCGATGCTGATGGTGGACAAGCTTGCCATCACTCTGACAAAGAATCCAGGGCTCCACGACCGCGACAAGCATATCGACACTCACTGCCACTTCATCTATGTTGGCAAATGAACACCGTAATTAAGCCCAAATCTATTCAGGTGTGTTGGTCGACTGGTTCTTGGTTGTGCTTTACTTTTAATCAAAGTCTACAAAAATCAAAGGCCCTGATATTTTTATTAAGAAGTTTTAGACTATTTATTCTTTTCTTTCCAGTCACCTGATCGTGAAATGACATTTTTATTATCAACAGATTACTGATGCCTTGTTAGTATAAGTAGTGTATCATCATACGGACCTTATTGGTAAGTTGCTATGTGCATGCATGTGCTTGAGGATGCACAAATAGGATTTGTTATGCCTACAATGTAATTCCATGTCAAATAATGTGGCCACGATTATATAATAGTAGTACCTTTTCTGTGAAGAGGTCATGTGCATCTTTGTCTCCCAAAAGCTTGAGCTTGTATATGTTTCTTTCTTTCTTTGAACAATGCTTAGCAATATTCTCTTCTCTTGTGGTTACTATAACCCTGCTCGTTGTAACAGTTGTAGGGAAATGTTCTACTATAGCATCCCATTCTGTGGTGGATGATATATCATCAAGAACAATCAAATAGCTTTTTCCTTCTAGAAGATGAACCAAACTGCCACCGCCCAGTTGTGAAGCTAAGCTACAAACAAGCTCTTCGGAATTGAAAGGACGACTGATTGTGACACAAGCACACTTCTCAAACATTGCATTGAGTTCTGGGCTTCGGTAGACATATTGGACTAAAGTAGTCTTCCCAAGACCACCCATTCCACAGACAGAGATCACCTCAAATTCTTGGCTATGCGTATTTGAAATCATCTTGATAATTTCTGACTTTTCATTATCTCGCCCGATGAGCTGAGATTCTTCAAAAGCAGCTAATGTCGTCTCCATACGAGGCAGCTTCTTTCTGCCCATATAATTTTTACTATCAATACTATCCATAGTGTTTGAGCTAGAGCCTTCCTCCATTGAATCTGTTCCACCTTGTGAACTCTGAACACAAGCTATGCAGGTTAGGTGCTGCTTTGTATTTCACAGGGCAATGCTAAATCATGTCATGAATCTTCAAAATGTTTAAACATTTTTCATTTAAATAAAATTTACCCTTCAATGGCATTCCTTCAATCCATTAATGTGAGTATTTTGATATGGAGAAAGTATTACAAAGTAGATTTGATCCTTAACTAATTTTACAATATATTATAATTGCTACAAAATTAATATTATCTTGATGCCACTTTAAGCACAAATCTATTGATGCAACCTTTATACATATCTAAAAATTTACTTTTTCCTAGACAAAATACCCCTTACATTGGTAGACAGAAAGAGTACGTGATATATATGTATACAATAACTATATGAGAAATGAGATGCTAAGAAGGCAGGTCGAAAATAAGTTCATTTGTATGTAGGTTTCGATCAGACTCTGGTGGGATTTATTTAAGCAGAGAAGTTGAGCTACAAAACAGTAGACTAAGCTATATGATTTCAGGACTTTGAATGTTACCTTCTCATAAAAAGCATAAAGAATATGATCGACCGACAATTGCTTGTGCTCTGGCAGCGCAGTCCCAACACATAAGTTTGCAACTGTGATATCTTCTGTGCAAACAATGATTCGGCTCCCATTCATGTTTTTTGGGAAGCATGTTTTAATCTGATCCCACTCTTCCATAGAGGAGAGATCGCCAAGCACAACTAGGTAACTCTTGTCATTCAAAACTTTCTTGAACTCATCAACCAAATCAACTTCACTCATCATCCATATCCTCCGCAGATCTTGGGCCCCAGGAGTCAGCTTCTCCAATGTCATTGTTGCTTCCTCTAGAGAATTGACATAGAATTGCTGGATGATATTGTGCACAAACTCTGTTTGATTGAAAGGATGCATGATCCTGATCCATGCATGGCACTCAAACTTCTTCTTTCTCTCAAGATCATCATAGGCCATTTTTATGATAGATGTCTCCCCAGGAACACCACTTGTTCCCCACACAGAGATCACCCTAAGGTTCTCATCTTTCTTGCTAATCAATTGAATGAGATTGATCTTTGCATTTTCATGTTGCCTCCTTGCTTCCTCAGTGCTAGACATTGTTTCCCTGGCCAAATTGGACTTTCCAGAGGTGGTGATAGCCTTGGAGCCAGGGCCCTTGATGAGGTGGTAGCGTGCATTCCTCTGGCTGACAGCCTCAACCTTCGCTCGGAGCTCCTTCATATTCTTGGCCACACGACGGCGTTCAAGCAGCAAGAGAGGGATGCGCCACCATGATGGCTTCCCCAGACGTACAGCGAAATCCTGGAGGGAGTCCTCCGCATCATAGGCTACGTCACGGACCTGCTTCACCCAGGTCTTGATCACCTTGTGCTCATCTCGCTCCTCATGTGCTGCCATCAGGAAAGCCATCATCATCTCGAGTTCATCCCTGATGTAAGCTTGGTCTTCCTGGATGCCAAGCTGCAAGGCAACCTCTTCTGCAACGGCGGATTCAGCATAGCCAAGAGCTCCATCTAGCACAGACTTGCCAAGGCTAAGCCCTGTTGCTTCCATCACCACCCTTTTTTTCTCTCTCACACACAGCTAAAGCAATAGAGGAAAATGTAGAAACACAATGTGCAAAGAAGAGGTTCATGATCTGAGCTAATATGCTGAAGAAATAGGAAAGATACCCACTTGCTGATGCTTTCATGCGTCTCAAGGAAAGCAAAAGAAGATACTTTGCTTTGCAAATTAAATACGAAACGTTCCTTCTTCTGCTTCAAGGTGGCAGGAGGAACAAGTGACATCTTCCTCTATCTTATCTTGATAGCACACTCAAAGGACACATGCTAAAGTAATACATTCTCGACACAGGGCAGTAACCTTTAAAATCTCAGACATATACCGAAATCCTAATTAACTCCACAGAAACATGTTATTACCTTTCAGGGCATACTCCTAATCAGCAGCAAAAGGCATTGTAGAAATTAAAGTAGTGTTAGAAAAGCAAGTGCACGGTGTTTGTTACGCATGTCCATTTTGATGATCTCACAACTTCCTTCTCTGTACATTTTATCAGGAAGCTTGTTTTGTTTCTTTCTGTTCCACACGGCAGACAGAACAGAATCACTGCTTCCCTGGATTTAAGCAAAGTTATTAGCTAGCTAAAGCTAAAGCTAAAGCACCATCCCAGTCATTAGAAGGACTGAAGCCACAAGCAAAGGAGCTGGTCCGGTGGGAGAAGGAATAAGGAGAAAGATGAGACATTTGCCTTACACCTTTGCTTGCTGCAGCGTCCCAGCTCCTCTGAGGATTCCACACATTTCTTAGTTGCCATCTATGAACGCATCATGTGAGCATTAGACTGAAATGTTGCAAGTCCCGACTTCTTTCTTCTCCCGCCGCTGTGTGCATCCGTACCAAAAAAACAAAAACATACTGAACAAAAATAAACAGATGGTCAAGAACTCAAGAACGGTTTTCTTCACCCTCACAACATAAATATAAAGGATAAAATCGGACTTCCTCAGTGCATTATGGGAAAACCGAACCTTTTAATTCGTGGAACGATGTGAGGTTTCAATCGATGGAATCGATCGAGGTACTTCTGCCGCGAGTGGGAGCATCCACCCCCTCCTCGCGGATGCATAAAATCGAGCGGCGCGTGCGCCCGCCTCGCTCCAGCCTCCGTTGGGCCCTGGTACCCTGCAGCGGCGAGCCGGCGACCGGGCAGAGCGCCACCAGAGTCCGGGAGGTGGAGGGGAGAGAGAGAGAGGCAGCCGCGGCGGGGCGCATTCCGGCCGGCCGGCCGGCCGCGACACGGACGAGGACGAGACAAAATGGGCCATCTGGCAACTCGGCCCACAGGCCAAATGTGCCTCGGCCCGTTTAGCGTTTAGACTCGCCTCCGGCCCGGCCCACCTACACCTCCCAGCTGACCTCCCGAGTCCCGACGACCGCTTCGTGCCTTCGTCTCGTCCGTCCCCTAGTCCCTACTCCCTCGCGCACGCCACCGTCCAGCAGCGCCGCCGCGGGGCGAGACCGAACCCTCCTCCGTTCGCCGAGGCGGAGGACGCCCTTCCGGACCAGCTTCCACCGGGGCGAGCGCTAAGTCGCCTCGAATTTTTCCTCAGCTAGTAGCGGGCGCCGTTCTCCGTCGCTCTACCGGGATGGCGTCGAGTGGGGATCCGCCCGGATCTACTGGTGAGGGGCTCTCTGGCTCGTTTACTTGGATTTTTGTGTCGTGTACTCTCCTCTGATCTTCGCTGTGCTCCGAGAATCGAGTCCGCATCTTCCTCTGTGGATTGACCTGCTGATCCAATCCGTTAGTCCATGCCTCGATTCGGACCCCGCGCGAGCTCGATTTTAGTGTTAGGGTGCTTGTTATGCTGAATTACTGCTGCTGCTGCTGATGGTTTGTCTGCCGAAAATCCTCACGCCCTAGTGAAGTCCGCCTCTGCACTCAAGGGATGTCTATTATACTAATTTTGTAGCAATAGAGTATATTTCTGCAATTGTTTGATGAGAATTTGCAAATTCATTTGGCTGCCCACTGATGAGTCGCAGCAGGGAAAAAATAAGTGGTCTATTCAACTAAATTTGTTTATTACATTCCTCGTGTGTTGGGTTTGTGGGGGGGAATTCTAGTGTTTGCGGGTGTCGAATCTAATGTGTTTGACCAGATATCTGGTGCATCAACCAGATTACTTTGGTCTGCCTTTTCTTTTTAAATATATAGGTAGTGTCCTAACATTCTAATAAGGTGAAAATAAAGTTCAATGATAGCATGTTGACTAAACTATGGATTAGTTATGAACTCACCAAACTGTTGTTCAGTACCTTTCAATGGTTGTTTCATTTTGCTGTGCTGTCATAGTTAATTACAACATGTTGTGTGTTTATGTTCTTATACTTTTCTTTTGCAGATGAGAAGAAAACTCCAAAATCTGAAGGATCTTCCGACGAACGTCAAGGGGTTCCTCCAGCAGGCTTTTCAAATCCTTTTGACTTTGCTTCTATGCAAAGTTTGCTCAACGTATGCCCCTCTATGGCCATGTAAATTCTGTAGTACATACTGATCTTCCTAGTTCCTAATTGCTTTTACAGGATGGTGTTGTTCATTTAGTTTGTATCAATACATTATTGTAGTTTTACATGCTTGCATTCTAGCTTTATCTGAATTTGCATTGTTTTTATTTAATGGACTCTTTGCAGATTGCTTCAAAGTTTACCCTTGTTATGTGCAGGATCCATCTATTAAGGAGATGGCTGATCAAATTGCAAAGGATCCTGCATTCAACCAGATGGCTGAGCAGCTACAGAAAAGTGCTCATAGTACAGGCGAACAGGGGATGCCCCCATTGGACCCTCAACAATACATGGAAACAATGCAAAAGGTCATGGAAAACCCCCAGTTTATGACAATGGCAGAGCGTCTGGGGAATGCTCTTATGCAGGTACCATTGTAAAACCTCCAGCTGGTATTCCATTGCCTTATTTGTCTATCAGTGCCCTAAGTCTCAGTTATTTGGCTCAGGATCCTGCTATGTCTAGTATGCTGGAAACCTTTAGCAGTCCATCACATAAGGAGCAGCTGGAAGAGCGTATGTCTCGCATTAAGGAAGATCCAGCTATGAAGTCAATTCTTGATGAGTTAGAGAATGGAGGTCCTTCTGCAATGATGAAGTAGGTCATATTTATTACAGATATGTTTTTTTATAGAGTTTGTTTGTGACATTCCTGGCGTCCTAATCTAGGTACTGGAATGACCCTGATACTCTTCAAAAGATTGGCGAGGCAATGGGAGCTAGCTTCCCGTTTGGTGCAGGTTCTTCTGCTGAACCTTCTGGTCCTGAAGAAACTGAGGAAGAAGGTGGGGATGATGATGAATCAATCGTCCATCACACTGCCAGCGTTGGTGATGAAGAGGTAATGAGAACATTGGTTGGAATGTTTGGTTTTTATTTTTGTATTGAGTTGTTTTGGACTCTGTATATATTTTATTATATTATATGCTGGTGGCGCTACAAATCTACTTCATCAAAGTCCATTACTACATTTTGGTGTTTGGCATATATCAATTTAATCTGAGTGATTGCCAGTGGAACATAGAAATCTTGTAGCTGTCATAATCATGTTGGTGTGTTAGATCTTTTTTGTAGCTATTATAATAATGTGGATGTTTTCAAATAAGATGAATTTGCTTACATTGCTATCTTGAGACATCGACTCTGTGATTCTCAGAAAATTTACTAGTGTGTGCCAACCATTGCATTTTTCTTCTTATCGGTCATTCATGATTTGCTCTTAAATTGCCTTTATGGCCATGGACTCATATATGAACCTGCAACAGTATGTTCAGTGTTTGCATGGTCATAAATTGATGTATGTTTTGTTAATAATCCTGATAAAGTCATCAATGTTACATGTTTTGTTCTAAACATCATTTATCTGTCCTCACAGTAAATACAGTTGCCACCTTGCTACTGGGTTTTGATTTTGATATGCTGATGTTGCCTTCTAAAATTCATGCAATAGGGTCTCAAGAAGGCACTAGATGGTGGAGCAGACAAGGATGAAGAAGACTCTGAGGGAAGAAGGGCCTTACATTTTGCATGTGGGTACGGTGAGGTATGCAGATCTCTTCTGCCTTGTTAATACGTGATAAATTCAAACATGTGGAACTAATGAATGTCCAATAGTACCAACGCTTCAAAATTGTTTACCATACTACCACATGACTAGGCAAGCTATGGACAAAATTATATTTAATTTGCAAGACACATGGGATATCCATTTTCCTAGTCTTTGGAAACTAGGGCCTGTTTGGATGGCGTAGTTTTAGAAAACTGTGGTTTTTATAGACCAAAGACATACAAACCGTGATTTAGAAAAAAGAGGTCATGAGTGGAGTTTCTAAAACTTCAAAAAGACCACGGTTTTGATAGAATGGTTTTAGAAACTACAAGGTTGTTGTATGACTTGTATCCAAACACCCAACAGCTTTCAAAAACCAAAATATTTTGCAAATCCGTAGCATTTATCCAATACACCGAAAATGCTTTGCATCCAAAGGAGGCCTAAGTCTTTTAATATTTTTAAAACTTGTGGCAGTTTGCTAACTACAGTTCGGAAACCTGCCAGCTCTTCAATATTTAGCTTGTTTAGGCCTTAGGGTCTCAAAGACATGCTGTTACTTTTCAGCTCTAATAAAATCTATCTGAACATAGGGAGGTTTTTAATAATTTATAATGAAAAATGTACCACCATGGAGCCTAGCACTGTGCTAAAATTTGGGGTACTGCCAGGACATACCAATTTCCTCATATTAGGGGCTGCAAAACACTTCCTTGGACCTAGGTGGCGGCCTAGGCTGGTTTTTGAAACACAGGTGGCCATTAGCTTCCTAGGAGTTGGTAATGGTTCACTTCTAACCTTGAAATAATTTTAGTGGTATTCAGAGTAGTTTTCAGTACCTTGCTGTTTAGAGTAATTGCAATTTGTGGTCTTTGGGAATTGGGATTGGCATTATTGTCCTTTGAAGGTAGGTTACATTGATGCTTGAACAATAAAATCTAGGAGTGATCTTATGCGGTTTGTCATGATTTCATAGGTATAGTAGAATCAATAACAGGTGGTAAAATGCATTTAGGGAATGGGTACATTTGTTTTCATATTTGTTACATCTATTTGGTATCTTTATTGATAGTAATGATAAAGAATTCTGTGAACTGTGTTTCAGTTGAAGTGTGCCCAGATCCTTCTTGAGGCTGGTGCTGCAGTGGACGCTTTGGACAAGAACAAGAACACCCCGCTGCATTATGCCGCTGGCTATGGCCGCAAGGAGTGTGTGGATCTTCTTTTGAAGCATGGCGCTGCCGTGTAAGTTAAATCATCTCCTTCCTTTCCCAAGTGTGATACCATCAATGTTGCTTTGACTCTCTCCAACACACTGCAGAACGCTCCAAAACCTGGATGGGAAGACACCCATCGACGTTGCCAAGCTCAACAACCAGGACGAGGTTCTTAAGTTGCTCGAGAAGGACGTCTTCCTTTAAATATCATGCCTGCCATAGACACATGGGACTCTTTGGTTCAAGTATGGTCATGTTTCACACCGCTTGTTTTTGTTTGGATAGCCACATATCGGGGCCTTGTATCTGTTTTATGCCTAATTGCTATCTGTTCTAGTTAGCATGCGGGTCATGCTACAGTTAAGAGGCTGCTGTTTGAACAAGCATGTAATGGTCTACCGTACGTGACATGTGTATTCCCACTTCATTTCTGATATTGAAGCTCATATGCATGTTATTTCCGGCCTTCCGGATCAAATTTCATGGTGGTGTGTCATGGTTATCCAGGTGTTAAGGTGACTGACTACTGTCTTGTGCTTAAGAGACTGGCGTGAGGCGAGGTGACGCCTTAATAATTAAGGAAAACTTTAGCAGCTTAGAGCAGTAGATGATGAGCAAAAACCCCTCCCCTCCTGAAGTTCATGATGCATAATTAATTGGTCCTTTAACACCCAGGCTACTTAGAGATTCAGGGCATGTTTGTATGATGTAGATTTCAAAAACTTTGGTTTTATAATCTAATAAAGAGGTACATAATCGTGGTTTAGGGAAAAAAAAAAGAAAAAGTAGTGCTACAGTTTCTAAAATTCCAAAAAGACTAGTAGTTTCAAGATATAATAAGATTTGTTGTATCTAGACACCCAGCAGTTTTTTGAAAAGCAAAGTATTTTGGAAAACCATAGTAGTTTTCCAGTACTCCAAAAAATATTTTGCATCTAAGGCCAATTCGGTTTGTCGACGCCCCCATCAAGTCATCCTTTTCTAACCTTGTCCTTGCTGCCTCCTATCTAAACTAACAAACAGATCTATCCTCGAATCCTCTTTCTTAATTTTTTTTTTCCTTACGTTATCCACTGATACAATATACATCTGCAAACACTACAGCCGTGGGTAATAAACAAAGATCACCTTGTCTAGTATGTTTGGTTCTTCCTTCTTACGTCAAATAGAGTCCTTAGCTTTCGTGAAGTATATAAGGTCAAATTGGTTAAAGTTTGAAGAATTGGCAATGTCTCAGCCTAAGCTTCTGACGGTTCACCATTGGTGTTTTACCGATTGTTCTTTTACGTAAATAGGAGTATAATATCACTATTTCCGTCAAGTCTCAAGTAAGTCCTGCTACACTTCATCAAATTCTCTGAAAATATTGCCGCTCTCAAGCAGTCCAAGCCTGAACTCCCAAGCTCTTCCTATTATCCTAGTGCTATATGCGCTCGATCGCCTTCCAAGCCATGCAACTACTCATCACAGCTAATCTAGTAGCCTCCTGGATGTCTGGCAGCCATTGCTGGCACCAGAGCTTCACACTGGGTTCCGCGTTCCAGCCTCCTCGTCCCTGTCCTTGCCATGCTCGTCGCTGGCCCCGGCGACCTGGGCCGTCTCCTCCACTTCATTGGAGCCCCTGCGTGCAACCAGAGTCCTCTTAGTCTCAGTAATAGTTAGAACCATATGTGTAAGCGTGCCAGGATGCAGCCATAGCTGTAAGAGATGATGGTGAAAGTGAAACGATACATACTTGTATGAGTATAAGACGATGCCGCCCGCCGTGGCGGCGAAAGCAACGAAGTAGATCCAATCGACCTGTCCATGTTTAAACACACGCTTGGTGAGTACATTTTGTCAGTTATAGTACTGCTTGGCAACCATGAACTTAGACAAGCTGAGTCCTTCGGTTCTCTTGAGCAAGTTTCACAGCAAGGTACTAGTATCTAGTTCTCCTAGTAGGAATTCTGAATGTAGAGGAATGCAGTGCAGTGGACAAACCTTCTCATGGTAAGCAAAGATGCGGATCAGAACAGCCCACATGTCTGAAGTCAGGAGCGAGAGGTTCAGCATGGTTGCGCCACATATCTGCGACAGACAAAGGGAATGCAAATGCAAATCCAATGTCAGAAAAAAAACTGAAAAATACATACTAGTAGTCAGGATCATCAGTTAAGCTCAGCAATCCTGCAGTACCTTTAAAATTATTGGTACAGTTGAGTAGAACAGGAACATTGCTACTGCGAATCCAACAAAAGGGAGCACCTGAAACAAGAGAAAAAGGCCATATAAGGAGAATCATAACTATGTCTGGATAATAGTAGACAAATAATCTTGGATTTGCATCGATCAGAGCTTAAGGAATGAAATCAGAATGTTTGGCATCAAGAAGGATGGGGAGAGATACTTACAGCACCAGAAGTCCATGTGATCGAGTGAAGTTCTTTTCGCTCGAGTATACTACTGTTGCAATGTCAAGGAAATAATAATATAGAAATTTCTTTGGACAGGAGGAGAGTATAGAATATGATGGAAAATACTAAATAAAATGGGTTTTATTCCAAAGGATACATTTGTATGCCACTGACAATTGCTCCAAAAAGTCCCAACATTGCCATCAACTCCACTCTGTTGCTTTTCTTGATAACAAACTCCTGAATTTCAGCGAGAAGAATTGCTAAATCTCTTTGAACACGTTTTTTTACAACCAACTAGAAACAACTGATGATCATATAAATAGTTGTAACATGCAAGTAAAGACAAGCAAGTCGCTGATACCTCAGTAACATTACTGCAAGCATAAAGCATTGAACCAAGAATTACAAACAGATCACCCTTCAATGGATTAGGTCCTTCTGCAAGACATGTCAAAATGTAAGGGAAAGGGGGGAAATGCTATGTTGATAAATGCTGAGCACAGAAATTGAACAATTTGCCAGTGTCCGTGAAAATATTGTTGTTTTTATATGGCCCTGTAGCATAGGCGCATATATAGCATGATAAGAAGCATATTCTTACTAGCTCGATCAGAGGCATGGACGTCTGAAAATACAACTAGTATAAGGCCAACCACACAAACTCCGACGCCAAGGAACTTCCTCAACCCATACTTTGTCTTCAGAAATACCCAAGTAAGAACAATGACGCACGGAATTGACCAGCAATCCAACAGCATCACGCTTGTCAAAGATGTGTACTGGTATGACTTCACAACTGCACAAGCAAACAAAAAACATTAATGGAGCAACAGAAACTGAAATAATGTTTTAATTTATGTTGTTAAGTACATACCAATATAATTAGCTTCCACATCGATAATTCCAAGAATTAAGTAGTAGTACCATTTTATCTGCACAGAAAAGTGTACAGATTCTGCATTACGATGACACCTATAAACATTATGACTGCCAACCAAAAAATTGGCCTAACCAAGCTGTATTTGAAAACAGAATCAGAATATTTTCGAAAGATGGGCTTGCAAGGCTGTGCAAGTTTCTTTCAAAAGAGGAGTTTAGTTACAGCCTCTAATGGGAAAACAGAATCAGAATAAGCATCAATCCTGCTGTGCTCCTGTCCTACACCACCAGAATAGGCAGCGATCATAGGCCCTAACTATTGAGAAAAGATAAGATAAGCTATTATATACGCATGCACATGTGACATGTCAAACTTGTAGGCTACAAGCAAGCTTCAACGGTGTAGGAAGGACCCGAGGTCAAAATGGAATAAGCCAAAAGGATGGCCATGCGCTCGAGAAGCCGCAAATGGCCAAGAACAGGAATCAACAGGTTCTTTACGTCGCTGCACATTTTCCGTGTATGAACTTTCTGACATGACAGCTCACTCTGACGTAACAGTTGCAACTTTGAAGGATGCATTGCATACCGTGAGGGGCTGCCGCCGGTAGAGGAGAACGCCGCCGTAGGCCACAGCTAGGAGGATGTAGTTCAGGAGCGACTGCGATGTCGGCGCGTTGATCCCTGAAAATATGTTTCAGTGTCAGTCAACTGATCACAAGTAGAACCATCTCAACTCAAAATATGTTAAAGTTAGCTGAGACCAACGTATGCATCCAACTGAAACAGAAGAATTATTTAAAAAAAAACAACTTTTCCCCAGTGAAATGATTAGTCAAAGAGCTCAGGCAATGAACTAACAATGAGTAAATAATAAATTGTAGTAGCACCCAGGCAACAGAGGACATCAGATACTGCGTAAGTGCGGAAAGGCAGGCACGATGTTTGATCGAAAAAGGTTACAGATTTTATACTGTGTTTGTGTGTTGGAGAGAAAAAAAAATCTGTGTCGAGCTGGAGCAAAAGCGTCGCGAGTCGACGGCAGAGGATCCAGATTCCCCTACTTCGTCGCTGCACCACCAGAAGAGTCAAAAGCGCAAATCTTTCCGGCAGATTTCGATCGGCTTCGTCACGGAACGTGCGTGCGTGCGTGCGCGATCCCTCAATAATTCCCAACAGGCAACACAACAGTACCGAGCACTCGCCGTCGTCGTCGTCGGCGGCGGCGGCGAACCAATCGACGCGCGATGGCTGGCGGCGGCCGGCGGGCGGGGAAGGCGACGCGCGGTGTGTGCAGTGTAGTGTACTAGGACTGTAGGTATACACGCAGACGTACCTCGGCGGGCGAGCTCGGAGGAGGCGAAGCCGGTGGCCGTGATGAGTAGCGAGACGAACTGCCCCAGCGCGAGGCCCAGCAGCGTCTCCCGCCGCACCCACCGGCGCCGCGCGCCGCCTGCTGCCGCACCCGCACCCTCGTCCGGCGGCGCCATTGATTACTAGCCCTCTCCTCCCTTCCTTGGACCTCTGTCCTCCTCCTCCTCCTCCTCCACGCGTCCTCTGCTCCTCGCCGCGCTGTCCGGCCGTCTCCCGCCGGGAAATAGATCGATCAGGCGATCGGCAGCAGGTGCGCGCGCGCGGCGCGGTGGTGGGAACTGGGAACTGGGAAGCCAAGAAGCTGCCAAGGCGAACTAATTGCCAGCCAGACGGCCCGCCCGC
>Ga0182004_10000447_pt1 | contig 24751 bp, 33 predicted proteins | sample Sormic07211540_1_FD_120479 | JGI IMG/M metagenome (GOLD analysis project Ga0182004, IMG submission 120479) | Endophyte microbial communities from Sorghum bicolor roots, Mead, Nebraska, USA - 072115-40_1 MetaG | ecosystem: Host-associated > Plants > Roots > Unclassified | place: USA: Nebraska...
AAATATAGACGAAAACAAAAACTAATCACAAAGTTTGACTGTAAATCACGAGACGAATCTTTTGACTCTAGTTAGTCTATGATTGGACAATATTTACCACAAACAAACGAAAGTGCTACAGTTTCGAAAAACTTTTCAGTTTTCGGAACTAAACAGGGCCATAATATATATAGTTTTGACCTTTTGCCGCTGGGGACTTGTGGAGCATGCTATCCTAGCTGTAGCTGTAGGAATGCTGGCTAGTCGTTTCTAGACGCTTCTGATCCGTCGTCCCATGCGCCAAGTTTCGTGGCCATGGCCACCCACCCACAATTCTTTTGCTTTGCTGCTCCCACCCAACAGTATTAAGTATTTGTATTTTTGTCCTTATGAAAAATATTTCTCATATTACTAAATCCAGATATGACAAACTCATATCACTTGAACTAAAAGATCATACAAAATACATTTGACTCTTTAGTTCCTCAGTGAATTGCTAAAAATAAATATCAAACACACTTTGAACACAATAGAAGTTCAGGTTTTACAGTAGTATGTCCTAAATTAACTAACACACAATTTTGATTAATTGCTGTCAAAAATTTGCAAAAGAAAGTCCACTGATCAACTACGTTCACCATTTCGCAGACAGTGTATTCTAACATTTTTACAAGAGCGATCCTTTTTTTCAATGTTGCCACCTTCCTTGTTTTGTAGGTAGAGTCCCAGCCTTCTAATCTAAAATTCTGCATCACCCGTGCATACGGCACTTATATAATAATGTTTATAATATACGTACATCAACATTGTGTTACCTGTTAAAGCTCAACATGTATATATTATACATTAAAAAATTGGTACTAGATGTTTAAGTTGGCATGGTTCTCTGTTGCGTGTTAGTAGTTCGGTCGATATTGTTACTTGGTCAGCAATCAGTTATCAACCACAAGCCCAAAGTCATTGCCAATCTCAATCGGCTATGCCACCAACTACGTACTACATATTTTGCCTCCATTTTCCTGGTTGTCCTCATCCCAGATAGTAATCATTCTCACTTGTCAGCATGGCTCAACCCCAGCTAGACCAACATCAGCTCAGATATGACGCCTGCCATGCACGATTGAATATCAGATCAGATACTGGCCATTGCACTACTAGCAAATCTCAGATGCCTCCGATCCACAAGACCATACAAAGCAAACCTCAGCATGCACAGAGCCACAGATTTACATACTACTACTAGTACTAGGTGCAACACAACACACAATACGGCTTGACATATACTCCTACTAGCTAGGCAGGCTACTGCATCATGCTCCCAGCCGCCCTCTACTCTCTGAACCTGATTGTTCCAGGACTACCGGCGCCGGCGTCCGCCGTAACCTTCAATCAGCATCCCGTAACTACTCCTTGTTCCGGGTCCCTCGGTCTTTCTTGTGGCCTCCGAGGATACGGGAGATCTGCAGACCTCTGCTGAAGGCCTGGTTGAACAGCATCCTGGTCTGGAATTCGGACACGAACGGGAACCAGGCAAGGAAGGCAATGGGCGTGAACAGGAGAAGTCCCATCAAGATCTCGTAGCCCCGGGCAAGAGCCTTGATTGACCCCCACAGCCCAATCTTTTGAATCACAGGCCTGATCGCTTGGGCAATCTGCAACACAAGGTGACCAAGAATAGTAAGTAAATAAGGAATCAAAAGGGACGCGGGAAAGATTATTATAAAACACATGTTCAACAACTAACCAGGAGCAAACCCCATCCAGTGGGCATGAAAGCAAGGATGCAAACAAAGATGTCCAGAACCGTCATGCCAGGGATTGCTATTAAGATTACCACGATGGCTGTAAAAGTTATAAATATGAGACCCTTGATCAACCGGAACACGAGCTGGAACTCTGCACTGAACCTCCTCCTGCCCACTGATACGGTCTGCAAAAGAAAATACAACTAATTGAGTGATCCAGCTACAGAGAGCGGTTAAACCATTGGTGCCTCTTAACAGAACCAAAAATCTTATTACAAATATAGCACTTCTAGAGCTTTGCAACCTAATTATATATTGTGTGGATTGATTTTTATTTTATTTTATTTTATTTTGCTAAATTATATCAGTCAGAAGGGAATCTTTTTTTTACTAGACTAGGCACTACCACAACCAAACCATTGATGAATACTATTCCCTAGGAACCATGAACACAAGAGATGATTGTAGAAAAATTTACCTTCATAACCAGTAAAATGACAAAAATTACAACCCATGAGAAGCAATAAACCTGGAAAGAAGCACTAGTTAGAAAAACTGCACCATCATAAAGCAGATGACACCAACCCAATGCGAAATAAGACAAGTAAATTACCAGCACACTCTGGTTATCCTTGGTTATCTTCTTCGTTATGTTCAGATGATACACAAGTCCATATTGGTAAATAAAGAAACGCAATGCAAGCAGTATTTCGACAATAGTACCACGCTTCCCAGAGTACCGAAGGGGCTCTTGCTCTTTTTCCCACCATGACTCCCAGCTTTTCTCTGGTGCTACACCAATACCTCCACGATTGCTGATCCACTTGTGCCAATCAGTCCAGTCATCCACAATCTTTTGCCACTCAAATCCAGAAGGATTGAACAGGAAGGGTGCAAAGAGCCAAGTGCCCACCATGAACCACATGGATACGGTGATGAAGATGTAAGTTATAGCCCCTCTATATGACTGACCAAATATTTCATACACAACCAGTAGAATCATCAGCTCGATGCCCTTCACAAAATGGCTACGGGAATAAAGTCGATAGTTGTCAGCAAATTTGGCATGGAACACCACAAACCCACGTCCAGTGGCTCTGTATTCAGCTCCTCCATGGAGTAACGTCCTTCCGTAGTAGTGAGTTTTTGTTCCCAATGAGAATGTGAAGAAAACAGAGGCCAACTGAAGTTGCATCAGTATAAAGTCACTCAATGCAGTTCTGAATCCTCTCTCCAAACCGATTTCCATCATCATGGGTAGCGCCATCAAAAACCCAAGTTGCACAAAAGACTCTGATGCAAGCGCAACCTGGAGGGGTGCATTGCGCACAAACCTCCTTCCAGTAGCCAGTGCTTCATCAAGTCCACTAAGTACAAGATATAGCCGCCCGTAGAGGAAAACATATACAGTCCATACTGTAATCTAAGTCCATACAGAAATAACAGAAACGTTAAGGGTTAAACAACAAACAAGTCCAAACAAAAATGGAAGAAAGGTTAAATGCTAACCAATGAATGAACAAGAACAGCTAACAATTCAGATCAGAAAAATACCATTGTACTGAAGTAGAAACCAATTGTTGTGTAGTAACAAGACAGCATCCTGAAGAAATCAAAGCGATGACCTAGCCGGTAGATGTCACGGCTCAGCGTCTGTTCGCCATTTCCATTTGCTATCTTTGCCTCAAACAGAGATATTTGATTGAGACCCACATCCCTTCCCTTGCCAACTTGCATGTATTCATGGTGAGTAACATTGCCTTCACGCAATGTGGAATTGAATCCTGCACCAATAGAAGCCACAATATTATCATAACAGTTCCACATTTACAAATGTTTAGCAGCAACAGCAAAAGAAAAGTACCTGCAAATATGTCCTCACTAAGATTGATAATTTTGGATGCTTTACTCACACCACCCCTCGTAACGTGGAAAAGGCGATCAAAAACATCAGGATGACCATAATGAAACCGAACCCTGAATAAAGAAGGTTCAGGGAAAAAAATGTCAAAGACAGCATCTTAGAGTAGTAACATTCCAAAGAACAAAACAAATGAGAGGACAATTCACACAATCCAAAGATTGACAAAAATAGAACCAATAGACAATGCATCGCCACACCATGAATGTAAAATGAAATATGAACCAAGATGGATACCTCAACGGATTGGCAAGCACTCGTTGTCCAATTGTCACAAAACTAGTTTCCTGATTTGACATGAACCATGCAAGGGATGACACACTGCAGAAATTTTGCAACATTTAATCATGATAGGAAAACGAAAACTACAGAAAAATCAGAGGTCAGATGGTCTTAGTTTAATTTTAACCTTAAATATATGAAACATGGCATATTACCTGCCCGTAAATATGTGTTCTCTGACTCCAAGTATTGATGGATATCTCACTCCATCATGTTTCTTCTGAAACTCTTGCAGCAGATTTCTCATTTTCAAAGCCTCCTCCATATAGTGCTCCTGCCAATACAACTCAACAAGTCAACATAACCAAAGGCACGAAATAGACAACAATTCCTAAATCCTACCAGTCCACGGAGCTGTACCTGATTCATATCTATAGTTTGGAGACATTCGCCGCGGGTGAATATTATTGCATGGTTCTGATTTTCTGGCTTTCCTTCACCTAAAATGGCATTACCTGGTAGTTTTATCTTGTAGATGACCTACACAGAGAAGATATGTGGCGAATAAATCCAACAGAATTTGCACAACTGAGGTTGTGGCTGTGGATACTATAAATTGGATGAGTCATCAGAAAGATTTTGAACTATTCCAAATTAAACACAGAATGATCCAAACACAAACACAATAAAAAAAACAAGAATTTAAGTTCAAAGGATTTATGTAACCAGGCACACTTCTAGCAATGGACAACCTAGATAAAGAAAATGAAACCATGACTTTCTTCAGCTGCTAATCTACAGAAGGTGTTAGGAACTTAAAAATAAATATGTCACATCCAAGATAATCTCCTTGACATGCCACCTATTTAATCTTCATCAGCATTCTTTCTTCATCATTTCCAGTGCATCACATTGCAGTTTCAGTAAAGTAAGCATCAACCATGATACAGCAGAATAATGTCACACAAGTATTAAATTAACAGTGTAGTTTTTCAATACCTGATCAAGGCTCTGACCAGGCTCATTAGGTTTTGTAACAGAAGCCTTGACTAACACGGAGTAGTAAACCTTTTCAATCTTCTTGTTTCTATCTTGGCTGGGCGCTTCAACTTCATCAATATAGGCAACCCGAAGTGATGGATACCTGCCAAAAAATTGTCACTTCTGTTATTCCAATACATAACACATCACTTATGGACAGCAAATAAACTAAACCATTGACAGTAGTAAGTAGTAATGTGTCCTTAACAATTTGCATCATCCTGTTACATTACTAAAACCTACAGTTATTGGATGAATGACAATCATTAAAACAAGTTCATGTTAGCTTAATCCCAGTCAAACTTCTCTAACTTTGACCAAGTTTTTAGAAAAATATTTTAAAATCTAAAAGTTCAAATAAATGCATTATCAAAAGAATTTAATGAACCTAATTTGATATCATAGATGTTGATGCATTTTTCTATAAATTCGGTTAAAGTTAGAAAATCTTGACTTAGGAAAAGGGTAAAATGAACTATAAATTGGAACAGAGGGAGTACAAAAATAAAGAGTGAACTTGGCAAACACATTGCTAAAAGTAGGGTAGATAAGCAAATATTGAAATTAACTGTTGACCCATCGGCCATCGCTAACTACTAACAGTTCCAAATCTAGACTGTTCTAACCCAATAAGCTTACTAATAGGTTGCAAGCAAAAGCAACCAGCTTGTGTTCTTTTCAGATTTGAGTATATACTTCGAAAAATGGAGAATATTTGCAATTTACTCCTATATAACAGGACTAATTCAGAAGTTCTCAAAGAAACTCACTCCGTCATTAGTCTCAAAATATCATGTGCACAAGGCTCATTAGAACGCTTCTGAATTCCATATTGTTGGCATGAGACAACATATGTAAACTTCATGTCAGCTATAGCCTTGCATTGAGTCATTAATTGTGAGTCCTCAGGCATTACTTCTGTTGCTCTGTAGCCTTCCATAAGATCTAATGAGACAAAAACAGAAGTTACCACATATGTCACTAAATCCACATTCAGAACAACAGTTCAAAACCACAGCATAGACAGCTATTAGAAATACCATCATCTTTGGCCATATCAAGAAAAGCCTGAAGCTCCAAAGCTTTTCGATAGTACATCATCCCTCTTACTGCATACACAAGAGCAACAATGACAAAAATAGACACCATACATACTTTAAGATGTTCCTTGAGAGAAGATATGCAGGAGATAGACTATACCAGTTCTTGTTAATGTCTGCCCCCTATATGATGCCCAAAGACGAAGCTTCTCTTCCAGTTCTTCATCTTCACGGAGTTCCTCTTCATTCTTGCAGCCCACCCTTTCGAGGAAATTTTTCCATTCATCTTCAGTGAGGTTAGTACACAAAAAGTCAGTTTCAGTGGACAGAGGGCAAACCCAAAAAATTTGCATGAATATCAGTTCAAGTAAATGGTAAGAAAGTGAGAAAATAACCTGGGTAAATTTTTTGTAAGTAGAAAAGAATGGAAACTCCATCCTCATTTGGCTCTTCCAGATTTTGTAATGAGAACAGAACATCTTCCTTGTAATAAGGAGTCAAGATACTACAATATAGAAATAGTTGAAGTAATGAAATAAGAAACTCAAGCAAAAGACCAAATCAAACATGCATCTTGCAAAAGTAGCTTGCCAACAAGTTTTGTGGAAAAGCATGCAAAAACAAACTTATGCAAAAGACAAGAATACACATGTTGCTCAAACAAAATGAATAGTTGGTTATACACATGTTGCTCAAACAAAATGAATAGCCAAGCACACTGCAGTTCAAACAAATAAACAATAAAATGAAATCTTTCCAGATAAGGTAGGATCCTTTTTGATAAAAGAACTAATAAAGAGGACAGCATCAGCATTTCAAACAGATGAAACTGAAGCAAATACTCCCTGCGTTCCAAATTGTAAGCCATTTTAGTTTTGTCCTAAGTCAAACTTCTCTAACTTTCAACAAGTTCATCGACACATATTTAACATTTACAAACCAAATTTATGCATTATCATTGCATATTTCAAGTTTGATTTAACAAAACTACTTTGATGTGATAGATATCCATTCTCCTATAAACTTGCGATTTAGAACAAAATTAAAATGACCTACAATTTGGAAAGGAGTGAGTAGTAAATAACCAACTACGTTATTTACATGGGAATTGCCAACAAAATGACAGCAAATTGAGGGACAGATAATCAGCGGCAAAAACTTACGAGAAGGGCAACATGTTCCGAACTTTTGGAGCATTGGGCATATCCATAAATAGAGAATTTGCAAAGAACGATATCCGCCGCCTAGCATCAAGATTAGTAGGAACATCCATAGCAGACTCCTTCACAGTTAACAGAAGGTGAAGCCTCTTTATCTGAAAAAAGCATAAAGTTTATGTCACCGCAGCAACAGAAAGAAAATATATAAGCATCATATCAGAATCCCCATATATAAAGGATGGGGATGAAAACCAGACCTTTTCAGTCCATGCATTTGATTCCTCCACAGGGAACTTAATAGCTTTAGCAAACAACTGATCTTGCTGATCTAGCGGTGTAATCCCTTCATGTTTTCTACTATGGGCACCATGTATGGAATCCAACAGTCTGGAAGAAAAATAATAGAAAAAATTTAACACAAGCTACTGCAACATTTCAGTAGACAATCAGTTCCATAATCACTAAATACCATCACAAAAGGTAACTAGATAAATCACCAAATTGCAAGTAGAAACAAAATTGAACTCCAGATTTAGTTTTTGTTACTAACAAAACAAAAAGAAAGAACATGATAGCTATGACACAAAGAATGCAAGCAGATCTGCATAAGTGGCATGCCATGCGTGTTAATATCTGAAGAAGAATATCAAGTACTGTAACAGAAAGAAACTAAGCTACTCACGTGCTGAGCTGATCCTGTTCCTCCATTATATCCCTTGTGACCACCTCGAGCATATCTTGGAACAAAATGACTACCTGACCCAAGTCTTCTTCCTTGTTTTTTTGCTGCACTCAAGAAATAGATACAGTTAGGAGGTATCCACCATGAACATGACCTAAAACAACGATGACAGGATTTATACCAGTAACTCAAGTAATTCAACAAACTTCTTGCTCAGTGCAGGAAGGTTCCTCATGTTGAGATCCTTTATCAGAGTTCCATCTTCTATATGCTCATCAACAACTGTAAAAATCTTTGCTAGGACACTGAAACAGGCATCACATGGTTATTCAGAAGGAAAATCCAAGTGGCTTAACGGAACTTCAGTCAAACAGATGTTACACGCCAAGGATTAAATATACAAAATGACCTTTTTTCCCCTAGAAAGCCCCCACCCTCCTTCCATCCCTTGCAATAATCTCACCCTTCAATTCAGATCAATCAACTATTTCCAGTTTCAGCATCTTGAAACTATTACCCATTCAAAATGGACCTATATCATATGAGAATAAGGTAGGTGGAAGCTTCAAGGAACCACCTCACTAATGTGGAGGGTGACTTTAATAGTGTAACTCCACAAATACACTAAAAGCTGCTTGCATGACAATTGAACACTCAAGGCCAGAGTTTCAGTTTATCATATCTTCATCCTTCCACACTAGAATGCATCACTTATGTTTTGAGCCCTTGATTTGGGATGGAGTGTTCAGAGCAGAATTGGTACTATTTTAGGTTTAGTGCCATATTGCTTCCAGTCCGAAGACAAAGAACCACCATGTAATCTACAAAATCAAACCCTGGCCTAACAAGTACCACGGGGCCATATTTCCCTAATAAATAATAATCTTGGTAAGAGAATACATACTCCTTCTCCCGCTGACCAAACACTAAGGTATTGATGATGTTCTTGAATGAAGCATAGCATTCTCTGATAGCGAAGGAAAAGTATGGATCTGATTTTATCCTCTTCGTCAGATCACGGTCTTTACCACCACTGTCTGCTGCCATATCCAGTGCTATTGGGATCTACAATCCAGCAGATAAACAATAAACTGCTGAATCCACAAATATAGTAAGTAGAGAAATTACAGAAAAAACAAGATGAGCAACCTTGCTAGCAAGTAGGAAAGGCGGCCATTGGAATATATCAAGTTCACGGTCTTTACAGTATGGAACCAGTAGCAGATCCATCTCCCTATTGTCAATGAGGTCTTCTTCACGGAAGCTTGTAATAATAACGTTCCACATTTGAGCAAACCTTGCAGCTCTTTTCTCTCTCTCTCTTTCGTCACCAGGAACCTAAAAACCAAAATTGTGTCAGATCAAATAGATATTATATATATATATATATACTCTATTGAACTGCCAATGATCTACTCATAATGCCCAGTCTTACAATAGAAACAAATACCTTGGGTCTACTCAAAAAAGCAGCACGGAGACCTTTACTCTTATTTGCATCAGAAGGAATCAAGCGTTCATTGAAGGCCTCAGGCAAAGATTCAAAGCGAGATCTCAACATTCCTAATGTCCGTATCTGATATTATGGAACCACAGAAGGAGTCTAATGTGAGTCCCATCGATCATGATAAATTATGCTCCACAATACTAGAGAAATATATAATGAAGTAAAGAGGCATCATAAAACAAGCAGAATTGGGTAAAGAAAATGGAATAAAAAAATAACAACATTTTTATTGATGCTACTAATATGGAAAAAAACTAGAAATGATTTCTTAAAAATAGGAAGGGGGGAACACAATCCTAGAACTAATTTTCTGATTGCTACTAGCCTACTAGACACAATTCAGTTTATTGGACAATGAAACTGTTCCAAGGCCAAAGAAAGGTGCATTAAAAATACGCAAGATACTAAAAAATTTTACCAACCTCACCAAGACGACGATAAGCCCCGTAGATGCCACCAATCAGAGTAGAGAACAGTGCATACCAAATTTGGGTGTCCATGAAATATACCTGTATTTTAACTAATTAAACTCAAACTAATAGAAGACTTCCTTCTTATGAGCAACAAGACATGTCAAGACATACCAGGATTATTGGAGCCCAGAGTGATATAACAACACCAATATTGTTAGTTCCTGCAAATTAAACCTAAATAAGAAGCCAAAAAAAGTTATCAAAAAATGTAAAATAGGGATTTCACGACAAATACCATGAGGGAAAAACTCGTGCCACTGGAATGTCCTGATAGGTTCTCTCATTATATCTTTGGTTGGCTGTACCAGAGGTTTGATCTGCAACAGGACAGCTAGACAAGATAAATAACCAACAGCCATGGAGAGTTTAGAAGGCCTAGTTATCTTTGAATCTCAAACGAATGGACAATAGATCTCCAATCATTCTGCATGGCAAATTGGCAATCGCTTTCCACATGTACAAACTATGTGTTCATTCTTATTTATGTGTCTAACATTCAATACAGCTGATCGAGGAATAGCTTCTGGTGGACGACGTAACTTGTGACTGAAGAAATCCAAACATGAATTAGGTAACCCAAATTTCAGGCGAAACCATAAGCCTTCATGGAGTTGTGCAGTCAAATCATATTTTGCCAACAAACTACCATGCACAAGCAACATGACATGGGACTTACTGTTTCTATATCATCTGTTTTCCAACTATCAAAACCACAAAAATTACACCTAGGACAGTCAAGGTCAATACTCAAACCGTGAGAGTTATCGATTTATTTTTGTTCTTTGATAATGAGTCTACAGGTAAAGAGCAAAAATTTCATGTTCAAGGATACCAAAATGTGGCATCCATCAACAGTGGTAGAATGAACATGATACAAGAAATGAATGTTACCTCAATATAGAAGCTTACTATCAACTTCATTGCTAAAAGAATAATCCAGAACATGGTATACCTGTCAGGACAAAAATGTTCAGTAATTGAAAAAGATGTAACATGAGACAAGAAAATGTGAAGATGGGTTAACAATTTAACATACTTGAAGAGGGAGAATGCACCTTCATGCATCCCTCTGCCAACAAATAACCGAGGCTGCAGACAAACATAGAATCTTTTTTTTTAAAAAAAAGGAAGGCATCGAGAATCTTGACTATCTAATTAACAGAAGAAAACAAGAGATGGAATACTACCTGAGACCACCACATCATGATCGTTATGACCTTAACATTTGAACTCTCTAGGAATCTTCTCATAAATGGGAAAAGAAATAGCATAGAAGCAAGTATGTTTGGTGCCATATATATCACTATGGCCAATATATACAAAGATGGCTGATTCTGACCATCACCAAGCCAGCTTTTTATTGTTCTTGCGAGACCAGTAGGATTCTCCCAAGTGTACGCGTAAGTCACAGGTAAAATCACAACCCATGCAGCAGCAGATATTAACTTCAAGACATATCGTAGCTTGACTGCAAATGACATGCTTCTTCTTGCTTTCCAGCCAAATACGAGGTCTAGGATTGCTGTCACACACATAATAGATTCATTAGCATTAATTAAATCCTTCCTCAACATAAGACACATATATGCAAATCATTGAGTTGCATGCACCAACCAGTTCAACCCAAAAACTTAAGCTGATGGGGAGAGGTGCGCAATTCACTTATATTCCAACACAAATGGAAGAAAATGATAATTATTTCCAAAGAAAATGATGATATTACACATACAGCCCCAATTTCAAATAAAAAATAGCCCCAGACGAAGTTATTTTTTAAGGTGCATGCCTTCATGCCAGTCATCTAGCCAATATTTCTCTGTGGGTAAAAGCAAAAGATAGGCAAAAAACTGAGTAGGGTTCAGGGGATTTCAATGAGCAGGAAAACTTAATAAGGTACATGATGCTTGCACAACTCACAAAGACCACTATAAAAGTAAAAACTGTAACAAGATTAGCATGTAGAGCTTACAAGTAGCAACTACTGAGATCCCAACTAAATAATTGGGGAGTGATATGGAAAATATGTAAACAGGGAGATGGTGGGAATGATGGGAGTGTCCAATACCTTGACCCAACTTCAAAATTGCAGCAGTAATAAATATGCTCAAAACCTTCTTAAATACTCCAGCATCAAAGATATCACTTGGTGTTCCACCATTCCAAGCAATAATTATCATGGCCTATACAAAAATCATAAACCATCACAATATGTTGAATTAAGGGCATGATAATGTCTAACAGAGGTATTTAATGAACTGTAACAGATAAAAAGTGCACAAAAAAGAGCAACTAACCTGCAAGGACAATATTAAGAAGATCCACATCCTGTCGAAACTACGGAATATGTGCCAAAATGAACGTATCTCCACAAAATTAACTTTTCCCATCCAATGGACATTGCCTGCAGACCTGTTCTCCTGGACGACAAGAAAAATGGGTTTCAATACGACTGATAGTCCAGGGAGTCTTTATTTTGCTTGTTTTAAGTTGAAGGAAAAACTAAGCATCACATCAGATCATGGATCTGTATTTCAAGCTACGAAGTATAAAAGACAAGGCAAGATGAACGTAAAACGAACAGATCAAACCTATCTGCAGTAATAGTATAGTATAGATCAAATGAACAAATTGCCAGAATTAGAGCATCCACCAGAAAAGAAAAGGAACATCAGAATATTTTAAGTTCAATGTGTATATACTTAAGCAATTGTAATATTATCTATCACGAGAAAACATTAACGCATTTAAGTTACATAATGTCAGAAAAGAAGTATGAAGATATCAATATTATTGAGAGAACCTACTCCATTCAAAAGATTCGGATAAGCGTCTTTCGGAGTTTTGAAAAAGTCAGCATCAGCTCTCATAGGCCATCCTAGACGGAAACAATCAACTGACCTGACAAGCCATACAGTAATGATTTGGGTTTCATTAAAATCTAGAGCACAAGATTGTCAACAGCAATGCAATCAACTCATCACTTACCAAAAGTACTCATTCAGATCATCATAGTTTCTCCAATGTGAGTGCTTTGATTTCATGGTCTTGCTCCTTTCAGCTTCCTGTTAAGTCCCCACAAACTGTGAGCAAATTGAAATGAAAGTAAGACAACATTCAGGTATTTAAAATAACACGTGTTATACCTTCTCTATAACTTTGTATATTGGAGTCACGACTTTCATCAAAAAGGCTTCTTCATCACCACCATATGCTGGTTTAACATTTTCACCGGTCATTGGGCTCACATTTCCAGCCAGCATACCGTAGAGTTCAAAAGCCATCTACGACAAGAAAAATAGCCTCACATAAATTAAAATTTGCAAGCCATATATTGATATATTTTTTGCCATGAATTTCAGGGTATAATCTTCACTACCGCAAGCATACCAAAGTTAATTTGGAAAAGAATGCAAGTCAATCTTACATGATGGTAGATGTAACAAATACACTCTGGCATGAATCTCAAGTTAGCCGCCTCACCCCAAATCAGCAAGTAGAGGCCCATATAAAGAAGCTTACGCTGCTGCACTTCCTGCTGGATGGTTGGTAACCTAGAGATCAATTCAGCAAAACGTTTAGAGAAGCAGTAACTTAACAAAGAGATGTACTATATGTCCTTTCAAGTGTAGTAGCTCTATGGCTAAAATGTCATGATTGGCAACCATCTAAACGAAACAGAGTGTAAGCACAGCTCTAGGAAATCAGTTCAAGTGATTCATACACATTTCATAATGGATCCTCTGTACCTACCATAAACTGCTTTTGCGGCCGAGGTACTTGCACCACTTCTTATAATTCTTAAATAGCTTCTTCATTACATCATCCAGAGCTTTGTCGTCCAACTAAAAAATGTAGCACCATCATACCATCAATATGCAAATTGGGGCAGGTCCAAAAAAGAAAGGTCATCTGGTTCCTCTAGAAGATCTAGACAGACAGAGAGAGAGAGAGAGGAAATTTGTACCTTTGGTTGTAGGTCAGCCTTGGGTATTTTCCTTATATGAACATTTGCAAGCAACAGTATCAAATGTTCCCTTTGGTTGGACACGTTGTCTTTCTGAAAAGGGACTTAAGTTAGATGAACGTATATTTTAACTTCTAGCTGTACCTTTAAGGGCAAAGCACACTTCAACACAGAGAAAGAGAATGCCAGGAACAAATAAGTTTCAGTGTTACACACAATTACCTGAAACCCAAACATAGCCTGAAGCCAATCAAGAAGGTCTTTACCAGTATTCTTCTCATCAGGCTTCTTGTCTTGGTCCTTTGGCCATGGCAGGCCTCTAGTATTGCGCAGAGCATAAACAGCAGCTTGAATCTACATAGTTATGAGGAACAAGACATTATTGATGGTAAGAGGCGTAATTTGGCTCCTAAGATGGCCAACGTTAACAAGAAAGGTGATAGACGAGAACCTCTGGATATAGCATAATGGCTTGACCAGTACTTTCAGGATCAAGCGGAAGAATGTTACAAGGTAAAAACAACTTTTTCTTTTCTTCGACCTTATTGTGTGTATCCAAAATCTGTGCAGCAATAACACACAAGGAGAATTCACAGTTATAGTGAATCAAAGAGATGCAAGACATGGTGTACGGGTGTCAAGAAAGAAAACAGAAACCAGCATAGCAACAGAGACGAATGACATACCGCTTGATCGACTTCAACAGACTGCGAAACATTAACGGCCCTCAAGACCTCAAACAAGACAGCAGCTGTTTGGTATGCCTTAGTGAGCAGTGCACTGGGGAAACAGAAAGGCAGAGCGTGAAGGGAGGAGCAACTGAGGGAGTGGCACAAAAAAAAAAAAGCACGAGGAAGAGAATTGCTCACCGGTCAGCCTTATCAGCAGCATTTTGCAGTGCCTGAATATACTTCTTGTAGTATTCACGGTAGAAGCGCTGCATCTCCCTAGCATCGCTCTGATGCACCCTTCCCTTCAAGGTGGGATCATTTTCCTGGAGAAGCGAAAAGCCAAGAGGTGAGCCTTTTGCTTATCATCAGCCATCACAGAACCATGAGCAGGTTGTGTAGGTGGTATGTAGGGAATGAGAATATGCGTCAAGTTTTAACATTTTGTTATGATGAGTGTGAAAACAAGCAAGGAAAGCCCCTGGTAGTAAGCAGCGGGCACAGTGGCAGCTGCATTGCATTGCAGCATGTGAGTAGGTGTGCGTGGTGAAGAATAAATGGTGAATGAAGAGTAAATAAAAAAAGAGGGGAAGAGTTGTACTAGTACCGACCCTCTCAAGCCTCTGCAGAAGTGCGGTCTTGAACTGACGAACACCACGGCCACTGGAAGTCGGGTCGAGGCGGTGAGCCTTCTCGAAAGCGTAGAAGCGACCTGGAGCACGGCAAGCGAGCAAACAAGTAAATGTGATGGGATGGGATGGGATGGGATGGGATCGGATCGACGGGAAACCATTAGTAGCAGTAAGAAACAGGAGCACAAGAAAAGTAAAAACTTACAGAGGTAGGCGACGCGCGGGTTGGTGGCCTCGACCTCGTTGGCGACACGGAGGATGGGTGCGATCTCGACGAGCGAGGACGGGACGACCTCACTGTCGAAGATGGACTCGCCGAGGTTGCCGACTGTCTGGGTGCGCAGGAGACGCCTGCCGGTGGAGGAAGGGGCGGCCGGGGACGGCGAGGGGGCCGGCGAGGACGAGGACACGTCGGCCGTCCTCCGCCCCGGCGCCGCCATCCCGCTCCCGCGTCACCTCACCTCAGTCCGCAGCAGCAGCAGGTAATGCGGCCGAGCTAGCTTTGCCTTTTGGGTGGACGGCGCGTGGAGGTGGAATGGAACCCTAGATCGGATTTGGCGGCGGGCGACGGCGAGGCGGGCCAGTGAAATGGAGGGGGGATGGAGAGGGAGGGAGTGGAGTGGGATGAGCAGAGAAGAGCAGCCGCCAGTGAAATGGAGGAGGAGGAGGTAACGGACGGAAACGTTTTGCTGGGGTTTTCAAACTTTTTTTGTTTTCCTTTCCTTTTAGTCTGGGCCCGTAGTTGAGGCCTGGGGTTCCAGGGATTCTACGCTTCTGCCACTGGGGTTTTCTTGTACGGGTGGGACTTGGGAGTGGCACTGCCGTGATTAGGTACGGTATACTGGGGTATTCATTCATGGAGTTGGATGCACAGTGCAGTGCATGGGACAACGAGCCCACGTACGCTGCACGTGGGCCCAAACCAGCGCAGCAGCCTCTACTCGTCGTTTTGCGGTCATCCATCCATCACACCGTCCTCCTTTTTTTTCTCGTCTCTCACCGGGGGATTTGATTAGATTAGATTAGATTAGGGTCTTGTTTAGTTTACCTTGAAAACCAAAAAGCTTTTAAGATTCTTCGTCACATCGAATCTTGTGTCAAATGCATGAAACATTAAATATACACGAAAACAAAAACTAATTACACAGTTTAACTGTAAATCACGAGACGAATCTTTTGATACTAGTTAGTCCATGATTGGATAATATTTGTCACAAACAAACAAAAAGTGCTACAGTACCGAAAACTTTTCACTTTTCGGAACTAAACAAGGCCTAGATTAGACTGATGCCCCAGGATCTCAATTCGGTTCACTGGTCTTTTTCAAACTTTGCTTATCAAAAAATTGAAGACAGCAATGCTTCCAAGCTTTGTGGAAATGGACAGCTCTTGCTGCCATGTCAATTCTCATGTAAATTTTTCTTTTTTTTCCCATTTCTATATTCTACAAAATTGAGTAATGAACCGTGCGTTCTTTGTACTCCTCCAATGGATTTTAAGCAGCGCCGGCCAAACCGCGAGACTCTATATTTTGTGACTGACTCACCCAATCGATGGCAATCTCATGACGTGCAGGCTTACCTAGCGCCTAGGCTTCTTTCTAGCTGCACATGGCATGTTATTTGGCTCTCATATCTACCAATCTTTTGTTCATTCTTTTTTACCAACGACAAAGTAACGTATGTTCCACCCACTTTGAATTTATATGCGTTCGTGTATTACTTTCTGCGCTTCACTGCGCACTGGATTTCGGCTTATTTTTTTAGTTTGGATCATACATTTTACTACCGGTTGTTAACACTAGACGTTTGAAGATTTATACCAATAGTGCTGCTACCAATCGTTGTTCTAGACTGAAATCTTCGAAGCCTTCCAACTACTAAAATTAAATTGTCAAAGGAAATGCGGACCTCTTATTGTTGCATTTTCGCTCATCGGAAATTTAAGGCCGCAATGCTTCCAAGCATTGTGAAAATGGAGAAAGACTTGTTTGGTACTAGTACATATGTATTTTTGCATCCTTCAACTTTGTGCTCTACGTCGCTAGCTCTCAGGTGAGTCTAGATATTTTTATCTATCCAACGAAAATGAGCTATCACGTAACTAATTTTTTTCAACACATAGACTGATGCCGCGGCAATTCCACACAGAATCTAAACCATTTGATTCTTAATTTATGACCTCATCAACAACAGGGTCCGTGTGCAAATCAATATATAGCGGCCCAACCTTTGTGCGGTTTTAGAGAAACGTATGAAAGTTTAGCAGTCGGGTTCTTGCATGACTGGTTCCGATCAGAGTTTGTGTCTAGTTATCATATGGTTCTAGTACGTGCTTGAGGTACATCTCCCTTGATCCATGATGGGTGCATGCTAAGTGCACCATGGCATGTACCCCTGAGCATCTGATTATTGGCTCAAAGACTCAAGTATATAGGGTTATATGGTGTCCTTATTAGATAGCTAAGTGAAGTAGTGAGTACTAAGGGTCTGTTTGGTTGGGTGGCTAACTCCCAACCAGGCTCTAGCAAGCCAACTTCGAGTTGTTTGATTACCTGTTTGGAGTCCGAAGCCAGGCTACATGGAGCCACCAACCACCCTCTAGCCAGGCTCCAGAAAAACAGAAGGGGTGGTCGTTTTTCTGGAGCTAGGCTTGGCTAAGCACCGATTGCCGTTCTCCTCACCTCCCATCTCACACACGCTCCCCATTGATTGGCGTCTACTCCAACTCCGGCGACCTTCCTCCTCGCGAGACTTGTCCTTCCCCTTCCTCCTCGTGTGGCCAGAGCGGGAGACATGGAGAGATCTGAGCACACTGCGACTACCCCAGCAGCCGGCGCCGGCGTCGACGACTTCGCCACCACCGCCTGCCTGTTGCTGGTCCTCCTCTTCTGACGATGTCTCCCCCGGTTCTTCCAGACCCTGCTGGATCTCCGACTCCGAGGCCGCCTAATTTGGTGGCGTGGGGCTCCGCTCGATTTGGTACCGCGCGAAGGAGAGGACGAAGACGGAGCATCCCACCGTCGTCCAAGCTCATCCCTAATGCACGAAGGGGTGGATCTCGCGCCTTGGTGGGAGGAGGGGGCTCGTCGGCTTCATGTGCTGCTCGCATTTGGGAGGAAGGAGGAGAACAGACTCGCTGGCTTCCTGTGCTGCAGCTCGCGGTCGAGAAGAAGGGGGCTCGCCGGATTCATCTGCTGCTGCTTGTGTGTGGGAGGGAGGAGGGGGCTCGTCGGCTTGCTCCCTGCTGCTGCTCACCCATGAAGGGAGAGGGGTGCTCGCACCGGGAGGGAGAGGGCTGACTTCATCTGCTTCTCACCACGGTAACATCACCATAGTAGAGAAAAAGGTAGCAGTACCAACTAATCTAGCCAACCAAACAAAAACTAACTTAGCTAGGCTTAGGTAGCACATGACAACCAAGCACTACTAGAGTGGCTTGACTTGAAGAGGCTAACTCCAGTCTGGCTTATTTTTCTAGCCATGCTAATTGGACCATGTAACTAAACAAACCCTAAGTGATTCAGAGGTTGGCAGTCAGCCTTCATGATGCACGTGGGTGATCTTCTAGCATCAATTGATCCTCATAATAAAGGTCCAAATACAAGACTTTTTTTTTCGAGATCGGACTATTCACTCGTTTTTTCCAAATATAAGACTTTTCAAGTGAATAATAATCGTTGTTAATACATGCTTTTGCTTGGCTGTTAGGAGTATTCATCTAACTAGCACAGTAAGAGTCTGTTTGGATTATTCTCTCACTTTACCACACCTTATTATTATTAATGTGTGGCAAGCTTGGGAAGCAATCCAAACCAAAAAGAGCTATGTTGGTTTTGTGGCAAGCGGTAGATGCAATAAAGGGAAACAGGCCCTAACAATTCGACAAGTTATCGTTTATTGTTTCTACCATTAGTATTATTAGAGCTTTTTTTTCTATTAAATCTGATAAGGCCTTCGAGGATGGCATGGTCCATGCATCTTTGATGGTTGATTGACGATGAAAGAGGCTAGCGCTTTTGCCTTTTGCGAAAGGAGATGGACACACGACAAAAGACGACGACGGACGCCAAAGCAGCATGCAGCATGTGCCGATCGAGACCGTGGGTGGCAACGCAAATGATCACCAGCTTTCTACTACTTCACCTCGACTCTAATGTTTTTTACTTTAACATATTATGTTTCACTGCTCATCTTATTTAATCTTTTATACAAATTCTAAAGTAAATAAATAAATCATTATTAAAATATCTTTAATAATCAAATAAGTCATATCAAAATAGATGATATTTATATAAAAGTTTTTAATAAGACAGCTGGTTAAATAAAATGTTTGAAAGTTAACAATAACGATTTTTTTAGACAGTACAGTATATAATAATGCTCGCCGATCGAACATAGCACAAGCACAGGTATCAGGTATGGAATCATCAATCCACGGACGGACACGGACTCCATGCCGCCCACCACCAAAGCAAAGCACAATGCGTTGCACTGCACGTAGAGTACGTACTACGTACTAAGAATTTGGCGTACGTATCGGGGGGTTGTTGGATTACAGTACAATTACCACGGTGATACTAATTACTCCCTCCATTCCAAATTGTAAGTCATTCCAAGAATCTTGGAGAGTCAAAGCATTTTTATGTTTGACCAAATTCATAGAGAAAAATACTAAGATTTGTAACATAAAGTGAATATATTATGAAAATATAATTAAGAAAGAATCTAATGATACTTAGTTGGTATCATAATAATAATTATTTTATCATATAAATTTGGTCAAACTTAGAAAATTTTGACTCTCCAAGCTTCTTGGAATGACTTACAAAGCACAGTCGTTGACACTCGAGCGCGAATTGAATTGAATTGAATTGAATTGAAATTGGCTGGGCCCGACCCCGACCCCGACCCAACAACATCCATCCAGCCCATTCCCCCAACATTAGGCCAGCCCACTTTGTTGATTCTGTTTCCTTCCTATAGCATGTTCTTTCAATACATATACAATACTGAATCCCCTTATAGGCAGCAAGTGCTTCGGTTTGCAATGCCGACGCTGCATAGACAATATTTCCAGCACCTGCTGCTAACATGTCACCATTATTATCCCGTATGATAAAGCCCCATCCTCCTCTTCTTGCACCGGCAAAAAAAGGAACCATCAATATTGATTTTGTATGTATCTTCACCAGGTGGCATCCATGAAATTTGACCTTCCTTCGTGACTTGTTGTACAGAAGAATTTAGTTTATCAAATTTGGCATGATGAATATTATTGTAGAAACAGATGCAACTGTTTTAGCGTCAGCCCTGAAATCTGTGCAGATTGATCGAAGTCCAGTTGGTTGCTTAATTAGACAGATTAGAGACTTCATGCGATCTGAGTTTACATCATGTATTGTCTCTGTCTGTAACAGAAAATGTAATTTAGTGGCACATGGTTTAGCCACTCACGGAGCATGTGTTCTTGGCTCTGACTCTACTATGTTGATGAGTCAAGCCACTGGGTTTGTACCTGAACTCTTGTATGGCGATTTGCCTGAAGTTAGTGATTAATGTTACTGAGTTTTCAAAAAAAAATACATATACAATACAATCAGTTAAGTTAGCAGCCCAAATAATACACACACAGCAAACCAGTATACATTTTTTTCACCATTGGATTGGATTCGACGATGGCGTGGCCCTTGAGATAGAGTTGACAATAGTGTCTCCTAAGTGGTGGTAACCTCGTGCAATAACCAGAGACACAACGAGCAAACTCCTTTTTTCTTCTCTATCTATACATGGATCACCCGGGCAGGCCCACGGAGTACTCAAGGGTATTAATTGCATACCTACTGTTTCCCCCAATCAATCAATGATATTTAACAATGCAACCAATTTTACATAATGTGAAAGAAACACAAGGTTAAATATCTCTCTCTCTCTTATCTCTTCAAATTTTGAATATACGTTGTTTTCTAAATCTTAAACCCGCCTGAAATTATGTCGCCAACAAGTTTAGCGGATGTATACCGCCACTAGCCAGCCTCTATCTCACCCGGCTAGCGACGGTGCCCAAGCTCCAAGCTTTTTTTTTGAGAGACCCAGTTACAAACGTAGACGCTCACAAGCACAAGTGCACACTCATGAAAGATGAGAGGTTGAAGATGAACAAGGCGAAGGCGATGTTTACCTAGCGAAGGAGCGACGTTGTGCTTTTGGGCCGCATGGCCAAGAAGGCCTATTGCCCATCACGCTGGTTACGCTTGCAACCTTCACTTTGGCCCTTAGGTCAAGTAGAAGCAGTCGCATAGTGAAGCGCAGGGGTGCGACATGGCGCCGGCTTAGGCGCTCCAACCTCGACAGCTCCAAGCCATGCTCCTTGGGCCCCGCTCTTGCCTTTCTACAGCATGCATAGCTAGCTACACGTGCTACACTTCCTTGGGCGCCCAGGTAGCTGAGTCTTGGAACCTGGCCAACACGTTGGCAACAGTTGCGGCTGCACTCGGCCCGGTGCGCCGACCGACGAGCAGCGCAGCTGCGCCTGCCCTTAGCCTTAGTGAGTTAGTGATGATTTTTTTTTGACGACTGTTGAATCGATAAATGGTGATGTCTGATAGATGGGATCTAAGAGGAGATGAAACCTAGCTGACAAGGGGCCAAGTTGAAGCCAGCAATGGGTCCAACAGAGGCACCACGAGTAGACCGACAACTCCCTCCATTTTGAACCAGAAGCGATATAAGAAACTGTCACTAATCCATAGCAAACTGGTGGCTTGATTACTTGTTAGTCAATTGGATAGCTAGAGATTGATCCTTGATTAGTGAAATTAATTAATTTAATGGGGTTACGTAGACTTCTAAAAGATTCTTTACTAGTAGAAGAAATTCGGCATATTGGTATATTTACCTACTATATATGTTCACCAATTTTTGTGTCATATGCCCTCATTTATGACTTAATAATTACATTTTAATTACAAATTGTCCATGTGTTTTTTTTGATCATTTGATGGGATCAGTCAGGGGAAAATGCGCGGTCGCTTGGCCAGTGATCTGCTGACCAACTGATCTTGGAGGCCTTGGCGTCCCCGACCTCCGCCTCTCTTCCATCGCCCTGCAGGGCCCGCTAGCTTTGGCTCAAGCAGACTGATGACACTAGAGCCTGGGCGTAGCTGCCCATCAAGGCGTCCAGGGAGGTGTCCACCTTCTTCGACGCCTCCACGTTCACCTTGATTGGCAACGGACAGTCCACAGCTTTTTGAACCGGCCGCTGGATCTAGGGCAAAGCTGTCAAGGACATCGCACCGGCCCTGCTGGAGTTCGTCAGCCGAAGGGACATCAAAGAAACAACGTCGCTGTGGGTCTGGAGAACCGAGCATGGGTACGCCAAATCACGGGAGGGATCACCGTTCCAGCCATTATCGAGTACCTAAGACTTCGGGATCTCCTATCCACAATAACCTTAGGCGTAGGCGAAGACAATCTCATTTGGCGCTGGATAGCAGATGGGATTTACTCCTCCAAGTCAGCCTACCATGCACTCCTTGCGGCTTCTAGCCCGGTCTACGGATGCCCGCTGATCTGGAGAACTTGGGCACCTCTACGCGTCCAAATCTTCCTATGGCTCGCCATCAGGAGACGTCACTGGACGACCGACAGAAGACGCGGGCATGGGCTAGAGGCAGCAGATCGTTGCTACCTATGTGACTAGGAGCCCGAAACCATCAACCACATCATCGCCTCCCGTTCGTTCTCGCGGCAAATTTGGTGGACCATCTTGGCCACTCTTGGTGCCGATCGGAGCCGATAACTGGCTGGCGTGGTGGGAGAGCTGGAGACCCAGATGGCACGGAGAAAAGCGAAAAGGAGCCGACACTTTGTTCGCCTTGGTAGCATGGGAGATATGGAAAGAGCGCAATGAGCGCTGCTTCAGGGGCTCCCCGGCCACCGTCAGCCAACATCTGTCGACCATCAAGATCTCCGGAGATCTATGGATCGATGCCGGGGCTCGGAACTTAGGTTGTCTAGTTCTGGAATAGTTAGCATGACGTGTTGCGGGGAGGTCAAATTACTTATACCACCTGTCAAACCTCCGCCGCCAGCGCCACGGCGCTTTTGTAAAAAAAACTTTCCTTCTACTTAATACAAAGATGCGCAAACCTTTGCTTATTCGAGAAAAAAATGTATGATAAATCATGTGGACTATGGAACAAAAACTATGTTTATATGTTTTTCATGTGAAAGGCAATCATTTTCAAACTTCTTCTATATCATTTGTTCGATGAATTACATTTTTTTTTGTTTGAATCCGTCACTGTTTGTAAAGGCAGAGAGAGAAAAATAAAACTTGTGACAGACTTGACTAATGGGCCAGGGGAAAGAAAACAGGGGTTGCGAGACACTGGTTCGCGCAAAAACCGTGGGACGTGCACACAAGCACAACAGAGATGCAGCAGCAGAGTATGGAAACATATATGCTTGATGAAATGATGGACGGAGGACGACGACGGCCACCTTTTGGTCCCCGACCTAGTTAGTTAGTACTGTATTTTGTTTAAATGTTAAACTTTTTATGATTTTCTGGCAAAAGCTACTATATATGTCGGGGATAAGCAGGGACGTCTTTATCTGCTAGCAGTGTCGTTAGTAGTACGTACTGTACACAGCAACAGCACCGGTCGGGTCCAAAGGGGAGGTATCTAGCTAGCTAGTGACATAGATCCACGAGGACGATGAGGCAGAGGAGCTGGCACTTGGCATATCCATCCTCTGCCTTTGCTTTGGGTTTGCGTCCCTTTGGGTCCTCATCTCGTTCATGGTCTTTTTCATAGATGCATGACTTATATAATTAAATAAAGGCATGAAACAAAAGGTGCATGCTTTTGTTTCATTTCCATGTATGAAATATATTGTATTGTATACATCTGAAAATGATAGTATAGTAGTACCACCTGATCTGGCATGCGCAAGCTGAAACTAAAGCAAATATCGAAAGATTCAACTTTATTTGTTTCATCGTCTTTCCCGGGTTTATCAATCATTCCGTGATGGAAAGCATGCAAGCCCAGTTGCACAGTTGGTGGATATATAGCTAATAGATAGATAGATAGATAGATCATCAAGCTAGTACTGGCTATCTCGGTAGGTGCATGCGTGGATGATACTCCTATTTGATATACCAGCGTCGTCTCTATGCTCAAGACCACTCCACTCCCGGCCGCTTGCAAGGCCTTGTTTAGTTCACCAAAAATTTTGCAAAATTTTTCAAATTCCCCGTCACATCGAATCTTTAGATGTATGCATGGAGTATTAAATATAGATAAAAAATGAAAACTAATTGCATAGTGTGATCGGAATTGACGAGACGAATCTTTTGAGCCTAGTTAGTCCATAATTGGACAATATTTGTCAAATACAAACGAAAGTGTTACTATTCCTATTTTACAAAATTTTTTTGAAAGCAAACAAGGCACAAGTCAAAACCAGACGGCTTAAAAGGAGAAGCGTAGCAGGTCACCACCTGGATAGGATTGAGGAGAGGAGGCATGAAATCATGAGACGTCATTTTTCCCCCAAGAAAAAACAATGGTACAGAGAAGGGGTATATAAACTATATTTATTGTATTGTTTGTTTGACAGATAGATAACAATTATATGGCTAATTAATGGATTTTAGTTGTTCATGTGTAATAGTTTATTGCTTACTTGGAAAGCTTGTATATATATA
>Ga0182004_10000448_pt1 | contig 24749 bp, 27 predicted proteins | sample Sormic07211540_1_FD_120479 | JGI IMG/M metagenome (GOLD analysis project Ga0182004, IMG submission 120479) | Endophyte microbial communities from Sorghum bicolor roots, Mead, Nebraska, USA - 072115-40_1 MetaG | ecosystem: Host-associated > Plants > Roots > Unclassified | place: USA: Nebraska...
CATATTTCCTGATAACCCCCTGCAGAAATAGACAAACACCAAAACTCGTGGAATTCTGTCAGATAAAACCCTAAGTCTCGATGTTGATTTCATTTGGATCCTTTTCTTTGTTTATTTAATAATTAAATTTGATACATAAGGACCGTCAACAAGCAAGATCTTGCCGACAACTTTCTTTGTCATCAATGTTAAAGGCGCGTACCATTTGCTGTTGGGTTGAGATTGGATTCATGCCAACTGTTGTATTCCTTTTATGATGCATGAGTGCCTTGTTCAATGGGTAGGTGACAAAATTGAATTTGTTCTTGGAGATTCTTCCTACATCATTACATCGGCAGAGTCATATACCTATGAGCGAACCAGGTGCATATGAGGGGAAGCTTGGGAGAAAGAGTTCCTCAAGGTTGACGATTATGAGATTCCACCAATCCAAGCAGTCGGTTCTGATGAAGAGTTGTAATGGATAGGTTCGCCGATGATGGAAAATTAGGACAGAGGTTTACATTGGCTAATTATTTATTAGAGATAGACATAGGAAGTGGTGATAGGCCAAGGCCTACTTTTATTAGTGCTAAGTTAGATTCTGAATGTAAGCAGCAATTAACCAATCTATTAAAGGAATATAAAGATTGCTTTGGTTGGGATTATACTTAGATGCCTGGATTAGACTGATCGATTGTCGAACATCGGTTACCTATTAAGTCTGGATTTCGGCCGCATCAGCAGCCAGCACGCCGATGCAACCCTAATATTCTTCCTGATATTAAGGCTGAAATAACCAAACTCATTGAAGCTAAGTTTATTTGGCAGTGTCATATGCTGAGTGGATTTCCAATGTTGTTCCTGTCTACAAAAAGAATGGAAAGCTTTGTGTGTGCATTGACTTTAGAAATCTTAACAAAGCTACGCCGATGGATGGTTATCCAATGCCGGTTGCCGATTTGTTGGTTGATGCTACGGCTGGACATCGAATTATTAGCTTCATGGATGGCAATGTAGGGTATAATCAAATATTCATGGCTAAAGATGATATTCCCAAGACTGCATTTAGGTGTCCTAGCCATGTTGGGTTATTTGAATGGATAGTCATGACTTTTGGCTTAAAAAATGATGGTGCTACTTATCAAAGGGCCATGAATTTTATCTTCCATGAATTCATCGGCACATTGGAGGAAATTTATATTGATGATGTGGTAGTTAAGTCTGGAGATTTCGTAAAGCATTTTGCCGATCTACGAAAGATACTTGAATGCACAAGGAAACATGGTTTAAAGATGAATCCTAATAAATGTGCATTTGGCGTTTCGGCAGGCCAATTTTTAGGTTTCATGGTGCATCAGAGATGAATTGAAATTAGTAGGAGGACTATTGATGCAATCAACAAGGTAGTTGCTCCTGCCGATAAGACTGAGCTTCAATCTCTGATCGGCAAAATTAATTTTATTAGGCGATTTATATCTAATCTACCGGGTAAGATTAAAGTCTTCAGTGCTTTGCTCAAACTAAAGGCCGATCAAGAGTTTGTGTGGGGAAAAGAATAACAGTTGACTTTAAATGAAATTAAGAGGTATTTGACAAATCCTCCAGTATTAGTTTCACCACAGCATGGGAAACCCTTCAGATTGTATTTATCGACTGATGATGCAGTTATCGGTTTAGCTCCCATTCAAGAATTTGAAGGGAAAGAACGTGTGATTTATTACTTAAGTAGGAGATTGGTGAATGCCAAGACAAGGTATTCAGCTATTGAGAAATTATGCTTGTGTCTATACTTTTCCTGTACTAAATTAAGGCATTATTTGCTATTAGCCGAATGTACTATTATATGCAAAGATAACGTAGTCAGATACATGTTGTCATTGCCGATTATGAGTGGGAGAATCGATAAATAGATATTAGCCTTGTCAGAATTTTATCTGCGTTATGAATGGGCTAAAGTAGTCAAGGGACAGATTATGGCCGATTTTGTTAGTCAGCATTGCGGTTTGGTGAATTCTTTTGAAGTTGCTCCTTGGGCACTTTTCTTTGATGTGTCTACATGTGATCAAGGAGCAGGCATCGGTATAGTATTGATTTCTCCTCGAGGAAAGAAGTATGAGTTTTCTTTGCCGATTGTTGCTACGTCGACAAATAATCAGGCTGAGTACCAAGCTTTGGTCAAAGGATTAGAGTTGTTAAGGGGAGTTCATGCCAATGCAGTTGAAATCTTCGATGATTCTATGCTTATTATAAATCAGTTAACAGGGGTTTATGAATGTCGAAGTGAGATTTTGATATTTTATTATGAAAGATGCTTATAGTTATTAAAGGAATTCAAAGATTTCTGTTTAGAACATATTCCCCGATTACATAATGAGGAGGCTAATCGGTTGGCTCAGCATGCCTCGGGATATCAACCTATCCTAGAGGTATTTTCATTGGCAATCAGTGCTGATGACTAGAGAAAGAAAATCATTGATTACTTAAAAGATCCATCTAAGAAAGTTGAGAGGCGTGTTAGATTTCAAGCCACTAAGTATGTGCTCCTTGATGACGAGTTGTATTATCGTAATGTGGATGGAGTTTTGCTCAGATGCCTTGGTGATGATGAGTCCAAAGCTTTGATGGGTGAAATCCATGAGGAGTATGTGGAGCACATCAGTCAGCTTTCAAAATGAAATGGATGATTAGGCGAAATGGGTATTATTGGCCAACAATTCTTGAAGATTGTTTTAAATATTTCAAAGGATGCCAAGGATGTTAGAAGTTTGGTAATATTCAAAGGGCACCTGCATCGTCTATGTATCCTATTATTAAACCTTGGCCGTTTTGGGGATGGGCTATTGATCTCATTGGCCAAATTTATCCTCCATCAAGCAAAGGGCATAAGTTTATTCTTGTTGCCACAGATTATTTCACCAAGTGGGGTTGAAGCTATTCCTTTAAAGAAGGTGACATCGGCCAATATGATTGATTTTGTAAAAGAATATATTGTTTACCGATTTGGAATTCCTTAGACAATTACTACCGATCAGGGTACTATGTTTACATCAGGAGAGTTTGATGAATTCGAAATCGGTATGGGGATTAAAGTGTTGAATTCTTCTCCTTTCTATGCTCAAGCTAATGGACTGGCTGAGGCTTCTAACAATGGAATTGTTAAGCTCATGAAGTGAAAGATTGAAGAAAATCCTAGGCGATGGCATACACTATTAAATGAAGCTTTGTGGTTGTATCAGATGGCGTGTCATGGAGCGTCCAAAGTATCACCGTATCAGTTGGTATATGGACATGATGTAGTTTTACCTTGGGAAATTATAACTGATTCTAGGTGAATATTTTCTCAGGATCAGTTGACTGCCGATGATTATACTACTCTGATGAAAGATGAGTTGGAAGATTTGGCGGGTCATCGGTTAAAGGCTCTGGTGAGTATAGAAGAGAATAAAAGGAGAGTAGCCAGATGGTATGATAAGAGGGTAAAAGTTAAGGAGTTCGCCGATGGTGATTTAGTTTGGAAATTAATTCTACCGATTGGGACTAAAAGTTTGAAATTTGGAAAATGGTCTCCTAATTGGGAAGGTCCTTATCGGATAAGTCGATCTGCTCCTGGCAATGCATATATTCTAGAGACTCTCAAAGGAGTTGAATTTCCCAGAGCATTGAATGGAAAATATTTAAAAAATACTACCCTAGTATTTGGGTTGATGCATGAAACGTTTAAGTGCCGATAACAATCCTATCGGCTAGACAAAATATCGGTGTATCTGGGTCAATGCATAAGGAGTTTAAGTGCCGATAACAATCCTATCGGCTAAATCAAATGCTAGTGTTTTTCAAAAGAACCAACAAAACATGCTCCTGATGGAGGAGTTTACATGTTTAAGAGAGCATGGATGGCCGATATCGCACGCAGGCGAATCTGATTAGCTTCTTCTATTTCTTTGGTGTCTTCATCGGCCAAATCTTCTACTGGTTTCAATTTCTTCTTCATCTTCAGCACCTTGCGGGCTTAGACATCCCTCTCCTGCTGAATATTTTTGAGTACGTCGGGCAGTTGACTTTCTTCCTATTGGGCCTGGGTCAAAGCTTCCTCTACTTGTTTAAGTTCAGCAAGCAGGGCCTCTCTCTTTGCCGATATATCAGAGATTTTCTATTTTAGTTCCACACCCGAGGATTGCAAAGTGTTGATGCTCTTATGCTTCTCATCGGCAGCGTGCTTCAATTGCAGCATCTCCTCTTTGAGCTGGGCGTGAGCAGCTCTATCGGCAAGGCGCTGAACGGCCTTTTGGTACTGAAGCTGGCGGCTATCCAGGTGGGAAGCTTGAAAAAGCATCTCCTCAGCATCGGCAGGAATGTGACCGTAGAGAGTCTTAAAGATAGACTTGGCTGGATCGAAATCATCCACTAGCTGAGTTGTGTCTTGCTATAATAGGGCCAGTAAATTTTCGAGCTTGGACTTAATCTCTGCTAATGCGATTCCAAGTGCCAATGAAGAACTTGCCTCTTCACCTTCGTTGTCAGAGATATCGATGGCAATGGAGAACTAACTATCGGGAGAATCTTGTTCCTAGAAACAAAGGGGAGAATGAGTTAACTAGAATTAAGTACTAATGATACAGAATCCAGCAGATTGGGTAGCTTACTTGTTTCAGAGCAATCTCTTGCCTCTGGCTTGCAGATGTGACTTGTACCATGCCCTGACTGGCTGGAGCTACCGATGGAATGTCTTCAACTGAAAATACTAAGGGTGACGATAGTATTTGTATAAAGGTCTATCGGTAATAATTTTGTGATTGATACTTTACCTTGAAGGGGGAATGATGATTGTCTGCTCAGGAGTAACGGCCGATGACGTGCCTTGGTCAACTGGATCGGTGATCTGCTCAGGTGCATCGGCTAGGTCTGCTTGAATCTGGGGCGCTGGATGGGGCAGTGAGGATGGTGTTGTTTGAGTCTGAGGCGCCGGATGAGGCGAGGAGGATGGTACTATTTTGTGCCGCTTTGACTGGGTCTTGGTGCTTTTGGCTGCTTTCCTCTTAGGAAGAGCCTGGCCGGCGGTCGACTGGGGGGCATCGGCACTTGATGATTGAACCCTTGCCGATGCACTAGTTTGCTGTCACAAGATTTGAAATTTTATGAGTTAAAAACATAAGAGCAGTGGAATATTTTTGGAATTCATTGAAGAGTGAAAGTATCTGGTGCAGAGTAAAGTTACCGATGACGTTCCAGTCGTAGCTGATGCACCCTGAAAGAATAATGTAAGTATGGGATGAAATCGGAATAATGGAAAAATTTTAAATTTACCTTGAAAGCTTGTGCCAGAGTGGCAACAGCTACCGATGGAGAGGTTTTCGACCGTTTAGTGGTCATCTTCTTGAAACAAACACCTCGGTGCATTAAGGCTGCTAGGCTGGGGGCATTGTGGCCGATTAAAGAGACTAGGGATACCGGATGGAGGTTGATCGGCCGCCCACTTCTACTCACTACTGGTGCTGGATCATCAACCTGTTGAAATAAAGAAGTAAGTTGCCGATAAAGTTAAAACTGAAGAAAGGATTGAGTATCGGAAAGGAACTTACAATGTTGTCGAGGATTTCATGCTCGGGGTCGATCATGTTCCGTTACATGTGAACTGATACCTTGAACAGATGTTCTTTCCATTCTTCCCACCACAACTTATATGATTGGGTAATGAAGGAGGCTGGAACCTAAGCTGATAGATCAATATCTGTTGTATTGGCATTTGGCAAGAGTTGGGCTACCCTGATCCATTCGAGTCCGCTGGTCATTGTCTCTCTTGGCTTGACCACATTGGCATAGCAGAGTTTGATAGGCAACTGACCAAAAGCTAGTTGACGAGATAGTGCCGATGGGTTATAAAATTCATAAGTTGTGTTGGCATTCTTTCCACTACCAAAGTTGTTCACTGGGATTGCTCTGGGGTGATGATTGCCATCATCAAGTCATTATCCTTGTTGAGTGCATCATTGGCAGGATGGAAGGTGAGTGGGAATCTAGATTCTTCATCTTCGTAAGGCATCCAAGTCTGATGATCCTTGGAAAGACCATTGTAGAATGTTTGGAAGGATCGGCCGATCTGGTTCTCATTTGCATCGATCCCAGGGAGGATTATGGTGGCCTCACCATAATTGAGGGGTGAGCATGTTGCCGATTCATCCTCTGCTAGTTCATAGTCCTCGGCAATATCATATGGAAACTGTTGCACAAAGAAATTCCATTGCAGACGTTTATGCATATGGGCATTAAGCAACATATTAATGAATCACCAAGGGCCTCCCAGGTTGCTGATGGGATCACCTAGCAGAAGTTTTTCAGCTACTTGATGGAGGAGGTAATAGACAGAGCCCAGAAGGTATCGGCCAAGGGGGAATCAATTACCATTGGCTAGTCGCTCTGCTGCCGATAGGTAAACAGAAGTTGGCCCTACCGATCGGCCGCAAAAGATGAACTTGTCCAGCCACATATTCAGAAAGATGGCATGCTCTCTCTGGCCAACCGATCTAGTCTGCCGATAGTTTTGGATGTATCCTGACCAGCCGCTGATGTTACGGGTTTCTACTTTGTACTCACATTTCCGGTTGAAAATACCACTATCATCGGCAGTTGAGATATCTAAGCCAGTAAGCATGAGGACATCGGCAAGCGTAGGGGAAGCTGGGCCATGACCAAATATGAAAGCATTGAGAGTGTCTGCCCAGAAGTATGAAGCTGCTATCATCATTAACTCATTCTTCTCCATATCGGCAATGGAGAGCCTGATACATTGGTCTAGTTTGTGTTCCCCCCACTATACTTCATTAGCCCCACTGACTCTCGGAAACCAATCTTTCCAACCCTTAGTGGGTTTTGGCCAGGATTGGAAGTGTCCTTCGATAGATCTAAAGAGAGGTTTTCGGCTCTAAAGGGGATCCTGTTGGTTTTTGTGTTGATTATATCAGTGGGATCTAGATCACCCATTGGACCTAGGCATTGGAGGTGAGGTTGTTCGGTGGGAATGACTATCTTGTCACTTAAATCCTAAAGTTTGGGGAGGAAAAAGATTGAAAAAACAGGAGGAAAATACTAAGTATATTGACTGGCGAAAATATAAATAACTACAGTAAGGAGGAAAAGAGAATAAGATTGGATTAACCTCAGGCACAGTGAAGTTGACAGCCATTTCCTTCCAAGGTGAAGAGAGAACCGAAGGCTTGAGGGTTTTGGGACAGTTTTGCTGCAGGGAAGCTTCTCGTTGCTGGAAGTGCTTGAGCTTTTCGTCGAGGTCGCCGCCGGGGAAAGATGACTTTGGGGGTAGAGAATGGCAAGGTGGAAGATGAGTGCTGAAGAAGGAAGTATTTATAGGTTGAAATGAGTGGGTGCATTTTGGACTTATCTCTTTGCCATATCCGTGAAATTCGAGGTTGTTCAGATGGATATGGTAACTGTTCGCACGATAATCAAGGGATTGTGCAGGTAATTTGACGGCAAGTAATCATGATCTTAGGGATATTCCACTGCAAGCAATATTTTAAGTCATTGGCAATCTGTCCTAACAGTAAAGTTGCCGATGGGCATTTTCCCTATGAATTAGGCACAGGTTGTTGGAAGATTTGAGATATTTACTGAGATACGGAGATCAGGATTGAATTTGTTTGGATTTGGTAATAAATTTTTACTAGAAGGAAAGTAATTATGGAAAGATCGTCATTATGCGGACAGAATTTCGAAGCATTAAAGATTTCATACTCTGAAATTGGGGGACATGTGTTGACACCATTTTTAGGCATAAGTCAGGATGGTCGGGAAGAGCTGATTGGCAATCAAGAAATTGAAAAAGGTGCCGATAGCCGATGATACCGATGACAGAATGATGGGTGGAGGATGTTGTTGGTCTGTGGATGGGGACGGTGGCTACTACTCATTGCTGATTGATCGCCAATGCCGATAGAGAATGACTGATCACCAATGCCGATGAAGGCAACTAATCGTCGATGCCGATGAAGGAGAGCATGGGAATTGCTAAGGTAGCTACAAAGGGTATGCCGATGAAGCAGGAGCCCATGGAAGGTTTCATCGTAATTGAGATGGACACCGGAATAGATAGGTGTTGTTTTCTATGTATTTATTAAAGCATACCTTATGTAAGAGTCCTGTTTTGTCTAGAATTAGATCCTAGTCGTATACGGTTGTAACTCTTTAGGCTAGGGTATAAATATAGGCCTAGCGGCAATGTAGGGAACAATCAATCAATATCATACACAAGTTTTACATCTACTTTTACATCTACTTTTTCGGCGACTTCGTCAACTCACACATTTTATTTTGTCTACGAGTTCTCATGGATTCAATGAGCAATACTTGACGAATTCTTGAGTTTCATGTGAGTACCTCTTGGCCGTGACATCCGGGCGTATCGCTGTTGTCGGGACCAAAGTATTCAAGTTATCACGTTTGTCGATTATTAGGTCAAATCGGTTGGCACGCCTCAACATTAGAATCAGGTATTAGCCATTTGTGTTTGTAGATCTGATTTTGCATCAACACAAAATAATTACAATTCAAATCAAAGACAACCACCCTTGAGAGAATTAATATTAGAACAAGCTAGAATTAATGAGAGTATTTATAAGAAGCTTGCTATTAATGATGAAATGTTAGAAGGAATTAATTTAAAATTAGATAATTTTTCTCTAGCAGTTAAAGAACAAATAATGTTCAATAAAAAGATAGAGTCACAGATTACACATCTAGCCTCTATTTTGTCTGCCACTAACCATGAACAGATTAAAGCAATATCTACTAGAGGAGGTAAAGTTACACATGATCCACCTTACCCAGAAGGGGCACATAGACCTTCACAATCAGTGCAGGTAGACAAAGAAGCTGGAGAGAACAATAAAGAAAAAGAAGTGACGTACCTTCACCACCAGTTGATGCACAAGAGCCCGAATTAATGAAAGACTTCCATGATACTACCCTCCTACCTTTCCCACAAAGGAGGAGTACCACCACTGATGAGCGGTTCAGAAAGTTTGTAGATGTTATTCAGAAATTATATGTCATGTCATTCTGTTGTTAGATGCTATGCAGGTACCTACATACGCAAAGTACCTTCGGGCGATCCTCAACAACAAAGGCCCACTTCCGTCAACCGAAGTCATCAAGCTAACTGAGGCATGTAGTGAAGCAATCCTACGTTCTTCTCCCATCAAGAAGGATGACCTAGGATGTCCTAGTATAGATTGTTCTATAGGCAACCAGATGTTCGAGAACGCCCTATGTGATCTTGGAGCAAGCGTCAGCGTTATGCCCAAGATGGTCTTGGACAAACTCGACTATTCCACACTCACTCCAACAACAATGTGCTTGCAACTAGTTGACCAATGAGTCCGCTACCCTGTAGGGATAGTAGAAAATATTCCAGAAAAATCCGTGACTTTTTTGTTCCCATAGATTTTGTAGTACTTGACATGCAGGAAGAGAGGAAGATACCTCTTGTCCTTGGGCGAGCATTCCTAAACACTGCAAATGCAACCATCAATGTTGGAGCTGTAGAAATAATATTTACCATTAATGGTCAATAGGAGCGATTCGCTTTCAGGCCAAGACCCAAGCAATGCAAGATTCTAAAGGATCAAGGAATTCAAGATGCATCACCATCTCCGACAGTGGAGAGCAATCATAAAGAATAATTCAACTGCAGAAGTCCAAGTCGGTGGACTTAAAAATCCCAAACCTTCACGGGAGGTAACTCGGTAGTTATCAGTAAATTAAATTCTCGCATTACTTTTTAGCGTATTTATTTTCAAAAGTTGCATTATTAAAAGAAAAATAAAATAAGCATGTTATAATTAGAGTTTAAAGCCCCATGTGATCACTACTAACGGAGGGTATCAACCCCGTCAGTAGAATTTACTGTGGTGGCAGAAAATTATAAAAATATTGTCATTAGAATTCTAATTTTTCATAGATTCATAAAAGTAATTTAGTTTTTCATCTTTGTGTCATTATATGGTATAAATATGGGAGACATGTGGGACCTACACATATCACATGAAGTCACCTCACATCACATCACCGCCACCAATTATTGATTACACTCCAACTTTTCTTTCATCACATGCATGTCTCCTTTTCACCCCACTCCATCCTGGTGTCATGAATAAACACCAAAACATGTACCAACATGTTCCTCACATGCATATGTCCACACTCATAAAGGGGAGGGCCAAAGGCCAAGTAGTGGGACCGGCTGGCCCCACACCCACGCCAGCCGGTGCCCCCTTTCTCCTCTCCCTCTCCTATTTCTTCCACTCTATCACACACTCATTTCCAAACTAGAGCACTTCTTTCCTCCCTGGTTGCAAGTTTCAAAATTTTAGCCTTCAATTATCACTCTTAATTAGAGAAGAAAAGAAGAGAGAAAAGAAAGATCAAGTGCATCAAGTGGAAACCCCCGCTTCTCTCTCTTTTGTTTCACTAATTTGTGAGTTCTTGTGTTCTTGTTGTTCTTGTTTTGTTCTTTGTGTTCTTAAGACAGGATGAATCACAAAGTTGGAGGTGCACTCAGGAGCATCGGGAGGACACTCTCATTCCGCAGCACCCGGAGCCGTTCATCATCTTAAGCACCTTCACATACCGGTTCTGGAATGGACATTGATCCTCCATCACCTTCCGAGCATCACACCCCATCATCCTCTTCCCAACGGGAAGTGAGGTATAAATTAACAAACCTTAATCAAATTTCATTACCACTTAGGCCTCAAGTTGAAATATTAAATGTGGTAAATACCAAGGAGTTTACGCATACACCCATATTTGACAGTGCTTTGCTCCATGAAACCGGAATGGATTCTGAGTTTGAGCTGATTTTTAGAATGATTGGATGGGAAGATGCTTGGGAAATTACTGAATACGGTAGCAAATTACTCACTATAGAATTTATTAGCTCCCTAGATTTTGATGATGATAATGTTTCCTTTAGAATGTTTAACAACCCTTTCACTCTCACATGGAAAACTGTCAGTATAGCATTAGGATTTTCGGATCAGTGTGTAGTAAATATAGTTGATGTTCTTAAAGATTTTAATAAAGATGATTTTTGAAAGAACATCAATGCTAAGCAACCTGAATGTAAACAAAAATATACCACTGAGAAAGTCCACCATCCCACATTGAGATTCATGCTTAAATGGTTAGCTTTTACTTTCTTTTCCAGAGAAGAATTGAACACTATAAGACAGGATGAGCTGCATTTATTATATATCATGATTAAAAAGAGAAAAGCATCACCTGTAAAGTTAATGTTGAGTTACTGGAAAACTTTACCTACCATGAGAAAATGGAGTATTTCTTTCACCTCTTGCATCACATGCTTAGCTGCAAGTTTAGAATTACCGTCAAATGCTACGCTCACATTTATTCTTGATGACTGTATAATTACTGGATATGATTTCTTCTTTCGTGCTCATATGCTGAAATGACGTAATAATAAAGTAATCGTGATTTATAAGAAATACCGCAATGAGTACGAGCTGCCTGACCGGGAACTGGGAATCTATTCTGTTAACAGTTTTAGTTTTTAAGAAAATACTAACATTGGCAGGTGTCCATCAGCACACATCAGCAGGCTGCCCAGAACTGTCTACACTAGGCTGACCCAGCAGCATGGGGTCCAGATTATTTTTATTACACTAACTTTGATGATTTAGGTGCGTCACATTAGCCACATCAGCCATGGTCCACCGACTAAGGCACATATGAGCAAAGAGAGCCGTCTACATCCACAGGATGGGGAATATTCCCCACACAGGAGCCAGATAGCACTAGACAAGATTTTCAGAGGGGCCGTGTATTATTTTATATGCGCAGAAATGCGGACCATACCACTGGTGGACCGTACCTGTTCCATACACCACCAACAAATGAATACGTGCCGCCACCTGAATAGCACTTCGAGACTCCTATTAATAATTATCCTGCCATATCCTTGTATCTCACTAACCTTCAACAGGGATAGCTGGCGGTGAACGACACCTTGCACCCACACGAGCATTGGCAGCATCACATTGATGATAGGTTTCAGCAGCAGGAATATTGGCAGCACCAGGCGGACCGGCAGTTTAGACAGCTACATGAGGGACAGCAGCACATGCAGACTAGATTAGAGTACGTGATAGAGCAGATGGAGTTCCAACCACCACCTCCACCATATTATTGAACCCGGTAACATTCACCTTGTGGGGGAGCCCCCGCGAGGTGACCACCTTTTCACCACTGTAAATATTCTATCTTCAGTATTTATTTCAGTATTTATTTTCTAGTATTTAATTACTATCATTAAATTAGAGTAATTAGAATTATCATTTAATTCTATCTTTATTCAAAAAATTAAAATAATTAAAATCTGCAAGTACTTAGTACTAGAATTTAAAATTTTCTTTTGAATTATATGAAGTTTATCTACCTGGATAATTTCTTCTAAGAACTGATATCTGTGGGTAGCATAAAACTTGTGATTCAGTCTAAGTAATTGGCAGATATGATATAAAAAGGTTCGAGCTAGTATATGTTTTATTCTAAGTGATAGCTAAGCTCCAGACATTTTGCAAGAATTAAATCAGTCAATCTGATAATTCATCTTGCTAATAAGATTTGAGTAGACTATTTTGTTATACATTTATGATTGAATCCACAAACACAAAAATGGTTTTTACTCTATGCAACAAATTCTCTCTTAGAAGTCTAAAAGAGAATGTGGGCTATAAAATTAAAAGATGTCATACCAGAGAAGTATGAGCCTAAAAATTGCCATACCAAAAAGGTATGTGCCAAAGTAAAAAGAAAGAGAGTAAAACAATAAGTTCAAAGACACCCGCCTGAGAGAAAAAATGGGTACAAAAAGTATCCGTTGGGGAGATAGCCCGCATTTCTCAGAAGACAGAAAAGAGAGAATATTGCATAAGAGTTTGAAAATACAATTTAATCACTTGCACATTCAGTCATGATGTATAGATTAGTAGTCCACTGCAATCTTATTAGTAGACTCTCATGGTTTTTAAAATAATAAATAAAACCTCTAGAGTGGTGCATAAATGAAGAATAAAATATATGCAGTGCTCGCTTGTTTATTCTATCTCTCAATCACCTAAGATTAATTAAAGTCAAAGAGACCCATATTGAAAGGAATAAGAATAAGTTTGAAGGATATATTAATGGATTATAATCCAGAGAAGAATTTTAAATTCAATGCTCAAGTATTTGTTAAAAATGAGAAACTCTGAGAACATTATTTCAAGTCAACTTTGCTAAGGGACTAGCAAAGACTTAGCTTGGGGGAATTATTGATGGTCGATAACGCCAATTTTTATTAGAACTTTAGACTCAAAGGAAAACATGAAAACACATTAGTCTAAGGTTTAAACTGATAATTTCCAAGAGTTTTGCATATTCAATATTTTCTAGGATGAATTTTAGGAAAGCTAAAAAGAGAGATTCAAATGCAAAATATACACGAAACTTATCCGCCACGGGAAACGTCGCGGGAAGACTCAGGAAGGATCGAGAAGGCACCCGACGCAACGGGGGGCCTGGCGGCTTCCAGGTGGGGCTGGCCGGCCCCACCCTAGCGCCGGCCGATGCCCCCATTTAGGGTTTCGGCCCCCTCTTCCTGAAGCTTCCTCCACCGTCTCTCTTGATGCATCTCGGCCCTTGGTTAGGTCGGTTTGATCCTACAGTGCACGTGCACTCCACCAGGCTGTAAATAGAGGTGCAGACCCCCTCCCAGAGCACCCCCAAATTCAATTCATTCCTCCTGCTTCATTTGTCAAGAGTAGTCAAAAGCTAGGGTTTCCAGAGATTAGAAGTAGAGCTCTAGTTTTTCATGTTCTTAGTATAAGCGTCTAGCGAGGTTCAAGTAGAAATCGGGCGCACCGCTCAGGATTCCAGATCTGTCTTATAGAAATTGGTAATATTATCTTGTATTACATTATGACTTTGCTCTACTTCAATATATTGTTATTTCTTAGTTTATTCTAGTTGCATGTTCGATATAGATGTGGTTTATAATAATTATCGTTATATGATCGTAAAGCGCTTGATTCAGTACTCGAGTGAGTCAGGTGGTGCACATTATGTAGACGTGGAGTATAGATATATTGTGTACCTACGGAGGCACCCTGACATGTCGGGTCGTGTGGTAGTCCACGTAGGTGACAGCTGTGTTGGTTCCTCTGTAGTGCACCCCTGTACGTAGGACTAGCTGAGCGCGGTCATGAAGAAGGTGACATTTGTGTCTTAAAATCCTCATTAGTTGATGCTCCTTATGATGTTTTCTGAGTTTATTACACTATAGACGAAAATGTGTAGCATGGAATAGGCTATAGACTTTATAATAGTAATTCCATAAGTTTCTCTTATTTGAATATCAAGATTGACTTGCTACATTAGTGAGTCTTTATTTTTTATCTCTGGAATACCATTTACCACTACTACAGGATTGATTAACCGCAACGAGACCATTTCCACCTCCGTGGCGGGCACAGTTTTTTGCCGCCACGGTTATTCAACCACACGCGTATAGACCCGGCCACAGGAACGCCCGCTGCGGTTAATCATTAACCGCAGCGGGCATCATAAAAAGCCCGCTGTGGTTAATCGTATTAACCGAAGCGGGCATCGTAAACAGCCCGCTACGGTTAATGCTTTTACCGTAGCGGGCACGTTATGTCGCCCGCTTCGGTTAACTGACATTAACCGCAGCGGGCGTTTTATGAAGCCCGCTTCAGTAATTCGTTGGCTGTATAAATAGCAGCCAGCCGACCCCTTCTTCTTCCTCACGGCTGCTCTCTTCCAAATCGTGGGGGGAGTAGTTTTGCCCTAAAATTTGACAAAACAATTGAATTGTGGTTTTGACCAAACGATGAAGAATGAACGCCAAGTTTTTAAGCAAATCAAGGCGGACATCTGTAAGTTCATCCTAGAGAAATGCGTGCTCGAAGGCGAACCATTCTTCGACAATGAAGGTGAATTGGCAGTTCGACCAGAGTTCGAGAAGCTTAGAAGATGGAACACCATGCTATAGCCGACTGATTACACCCACGTAGTAGAATTGTGATGTGTAGTGGATTCGTGGGTTTCATATGTGTATTTGTGGATGATGAGAACAACTAAGTGAATTTATATATTATGTTCTGTCTTATGTATTGAACTTTCACGCATATGTGTGTCTATATATATATATATCTTCTGTTTCTGAAATGAAATCTAGATTCTGAAATTTGTAAATTGTTTAAATTCATATGCAGCAATGGTTCTACAGTGTGTTTTTTTATTTAAAAACACTTAACCGTGGTGGGCAACATAAAACGACCGCTACGGTTAATAGCAGTATCCGTAGCGGGCAACATAAAACGCCCGCTGCGGTTAATCCACTAACCGTAGCAGGCAACGTAAACCGCCCGCTGCGGTAAATGGGAATTAACCGTAGCGTGCACTTTACGTTGCCCGCTGCGGTTAATAGATTAACCGCAGCGGTCAGCAGCGCCCGCCACGGAAGTGGCAACGATTTACCGTGGCCTTATGGCCGTGGCGGACGCGTTTGCCCGCTACGGAAAAGGGAAAATGCCCGCCACGGTTATTCTTTCTGCAGTAGTGTACTTCATTACTCAGTTATCATTCATCATATTAATGACTAGTTATCGCTAAAGCATTAGTACCATTGGCTATTGGCTGTGATAGATTTATATAATTATAATTTCTTTAGTCCTTACAAGATTAACTAAGCCTAACGAATAGAATGTTGCTTTATCCTTTTGGTATAAAATAAATCAACGATACTCGAAATACTTTCTGGGTGTAATGCTACAACGGGAGAATTATCTGTGCACTTGCGGATATATTCTATTTAGAGTTATTTTGTGTAGATTATTTTATCCTTGGTTTTTGGCATCATGTTAGGGATGACAACTTAATATGAAGTGATGTTAAAAATACCAAAACCTAGCTATGACAATCATCTATAGACAAGCTAGCCCTTTTTTAAGTAGGGTTCCATGTCCATCGTTTTGCTACTTCGGGAGTAGTATTGGCGCGCCAGTGCGGATCATGCCAATGTTGTGAAACCCTTCAACCTGACTGGCTCGCACCACGATACATATAATATAGTGGTCGTTAGGTTGATAAACCACACCTTGAGGAGCAGTGTTGGCGCGCTAGTGCGGACAGCGCTAATATTGTGAAATCCTTCAAGCCGACTGGCTTGTACCACGATACACTACAACACAGTGGTCACCAGAATTGATAAACTTCTTTGTCAAGTTACATGGACTTTACACCACAAGGCGAAGATGACTTGAGGGTGTCCGATTGGCTAGTGCTACCATATAGACCTGATGGACACATCATTGGCTGATGTCGTGATACGGCCCCAATGAAGCACCTAATATACTCGTTGGCCAATGCCGCAATACAGCCCCAACAAAGTTCAATGTCTACTCATTGGCCAATGCCACAACACGGCCCCGGCATAGACCATCCTTCCTACTAGTCAATGTTGCAACACGGCCCCAGCGAAGCTTCATTTCTTCTATTGGTCAACACCATGACACAACCCTGATAGAATCCTTCCTGTTGGACAATGCTAAAACACGGCCCCGACAGAGCTCCACTCCTTCCATTGGCCAATGCCACAACATGGCCCCAACATAAGTCTCCACACCATTTCTTGGAGTCAGCATAACGTCCCCAAGTTTCGGCTTCTTTTCTTTTGTTTTTCTTTCCTTTGTTTTTGTTTTTGTTGTTTTTTTATTTTTCTTCTTTTTCTTCTTTTTTTCTTTTATTTTCTTCTCTTTTCTTTCTTTCTTCTTATTTTTCTTTCTTTATTCTTTTCCATTTTGTTTTCTTCTCTTTTTGCTTCCCCTTCCTCGCTTCGTCTATACCAAATGTTAAAGGAGCATCCATGACGAGGGTGCTACTTGTTAAGAGAGTTGCTGCCTTGAAATGTAGCGACTAGATGCAAGGAGCTTCCAAAGGACGATGGTGATGTCAAGTGGCCGAGGCATGTGTTACCTCATGTGGGCGGCTTAGCTATCATCGTAGACGTGTGCCAGCAGCCGACACCAATGACACTACAGCATATCACCTGTGGAACAAAGTTTGTTCGGTTGTGGCGAACGCCACGCTTGAACCAAAAGCGAACGAGTGTAGCTATGTTTGTGCTAACTCATATATATGTATGAGTTAATTGTAATAAATGGGTTTACATGAGACTCTACTCATAGGGTCTCATAATGTGTACTCATGTGTATTATATATACTATTGTGCAATAAATAAGCAGCTAGCAAAGTCTCCCGTTGAATTGTGTACTTCTGTGTCAGCTGATTGATTAAAGTGTACAAACAAATTTGTGCAAGTAATATTCATACTCCTATACACATAGATAGTCTGGCATTGTGAGACTTGCAAGCCGAGATAAGGTGCTGAGTTTCCAGTGGCTCCTAAAGACCTGAGCGATGGCTCAACAAGCAAGCCCTGCGTGTTGACGTTTGTGACCAAGTCATAGCTGTTCATGACGAAGGTTAAATGCTCCATATATGAGCATGATGAACGTACATGTGCTGATGCAGAAGCAAGTAAAGAATGAACTAGTACCTACACACGTTTAATCAGGCAACAATGGAAGCTTGGGTTCATCTGGTTTATAAACATCCTGCATGTGGTTGTAGATGATGTGTTCTCATACTTGTATGTATGTGCAACAGCCAACAATCGAACATCATTGTGGAAAACATGCAAGCTGAGATGAAGTGCCATGCCCTTAGTCCGGCTAGTGGTTCATCAATGATGCCATTACTACATAGCAATGACATATTTGTGTGCACTTGCAATGACAGCAGTACGTGTCATGTACCAACATAAAGAGGTTCCACATTGTGAATGGTGTGACAAAACTCAAGCCATCCTTCTTGATAGTAACTCGGTGGCCAAGACACACTTGCTATGGTGCCAGCGACAGTGTTGCGACCGTTGACAACAAGGGCCACTAACAATGGTTCCGATGCTAGCAGCGGTGCTGGTGGTTAAATCAGATGCATATAGCGCTACGTACAAATACAGAGAACAGATGTCCGAGCCAATGTGAGTTTGATTGTCGCCGTGCATACGCAAGGAATAAAAAAACTTGTACGCCGATCGATCAAGTGGAAAGAGAACATGTATGGGGATTTTATATTGACTTGACAAGTATAACCTTTTTACTCAATACTGTATTATAATATAAACAAGTGCATGCATCAAGCATTGCCCAGTTTATTTAACTAAGGTTCAGCCAATGGAAACAACATGCTAAAAAAGACTCGAACATTGGAGTCTAAGTGAATGAATAATACTATGAAATAAAACCCCTATATAGCCACTAGAAACATGGCCTAGCTATGGAGTGATCTTAGACTTCACCAGGGAAGGAATACTTTAGGATGAGTTTGATGACTTGAGACATAGGGACCTCCAGTTATCTGAATTTCTCTAGCTGAGCTCTCAAGTATTCCCGGCACTCTTGAGCTGCTAGAGTCTAGTCCCTAGTGTCTTGGCATGTCCCTGACAAAACTATATGTGTTTCAAGAGTTTGGTCTGTTTGCTAAGGAGCCCTTTTTGATGTGCCCAGGCAGCACAGGCCTTCTCTTCAAAAGCATGAGCCTTCTCCTCAAAAGCACAAGCCCCTTTGGTAGCACCTTGCTGCTCCATCCTAAGAGATGAGTGGTCTGCTTGCGCCCTGTCACCCTCTTTAATGTGATGCTTTAGATTAGCCATAGTCTTGGAATAGGCAATGTCCAACTCTCGAAGGCGTTGATGCCCTTCTCCCATGATAGAATCAGCTTCAATAGGGGAAGGTGTTTCGCCATCCAAACACTTCTTCATATGCTCCTCTAGACTTTTGACGTGGTCCATGAGTTGCGCCAAGGCCACATGTCATGGCTCTTTGTACATCATCGCCCAGTAAATTAAAAGTAATTTAATGCAGCGAATGACCATGCTCTCGTCGAAAGGGTTGAGCTCCAGCAGGGTTCAGAGGTCCCTTAACTCCTCGTGCACACAGTGCCTATCATCAAGAAGCTCAAGTATGAAGGACGTGTCATCATACACTAAGTCAGGGATGCAAAGTAACTCTAGCTTGGTAGCAAAGCCTTTGGCTTGATTCACGAGTTGGAGATGTGCATTTGTCTTCCTTGTTTAAGGCTCCCAGCTTAGAGAGGGGTGTGTTGTCCTCAATGTCATCATCACCTACCAAAAGAGGTGTATGGTATTGAGAACAATAAGCCTACGCCACTTATATGTGATGTAGCTTGCATGTGTCAAAAAAATGCCAGATTACCTTCTAGGGCTCCATTGTCATCTAGATGTGCAAATTTATTTGTTTGTTCAGCCACGATAGCATCTTGGACTGGTGCTTAATGTCCATCACCAAGCAAGACGTACACTTTATTGCTGACTGGCAGCTCCGAGTTAGGATCGGCTAATGGTGGTATTAAAGTTGGCACCTGCCCAGGAGCTAGCTCACAAGGAAGCACATCAGTAACCATGGGTGCGCCATCCGCAATTTCAGTACAAGGGAAGTCATGTATGTAGTCCATGAAAAGGTTAAGTACTTCTTCTAACGAGACTCCCTCCCATGGAAGGGTGCTCACATCCTTGTTCATGAATGACTTGACAAAATTATTTGAAGAAAATTACCACAATGTCAAGGGAAGTGAAAAGATAGTTTAATAGAGCATGCTTACGCTACCTTTGCCATAATCTTTGAGAAAGATGTTCTCATCAAAGCTCTCTTGCTCGTCTAGATTGATCAACAGAGGCGAGTTAGCCTTGCCCTATGGAAAAAAACAAATACTGATATGCTATAAATTCAGCATGTCTGCATGCATAAAAAATATATAAGCGTGTATATATATATATATGATAATAATCAGAGAATAGGCACACCTGTGTACCCTCGCATACGTGCGTAGGTACAGTCCCATCAAGAAGAGCTTGACTAGTTGCTATTGGAGTATGGCTTGGTGTGTCACATGACGTCTGGATCTCCACAAGTTTGCCGTCCTAGCGCATCTTCTTTGGACTCCTTTGCTTGGATGACATGTCCTCACATGCGCCATAATTGTCCACCACCGAGTACAGTCTCTTGCCTTGAGCTACCTTGAGAGGAGATTGATCCAATTGCACATTTGCCATTACTTCCATACAGTCACTCCCACTTGGGTGTAACTTTCTCTTTGGGTGAGGCTCCGAGTCGGAGTCACTATTGCTCCTGATCACCTGGCAACGAGGCACGTGGCGCTCAATCTTGTATCGATTTGTAGTGTCACGAGGTTTAGGCTCACTCTTGCGTGAGATGTCCTGACAATTACGATTGACAAGGGACCTAGAGTTGTTCTGGCATGGAGCTTCTATACTATATGCTCCCTGTGTTCAAGATCTCGGTCTTCCCAGTTGCCACGGGTCTTCATGCTATCCTGGCGTGGAGCATGTTGCCATTATAGTCGCTGCAAGATTGCAAGGCATTCCGACTCGGGCGTTCCACACAAGCCTTGGGTTCATCTTTATGGGATGAATCTCCCCCACACTCGCCATGAGCCTACTGAGAATTGTGCTGCCAATTAGACCAATCTCCGACATGTTTATCACCATAATGAGCCATCTATATGAGGAACAAGCAGTCAATTAAAGATAAGAAAGAGGAAGCTAAACAGTTCCTTGCATGCACGTGTATATGTGTGTCGACATGCAAATAGGAAAGAAGCTAGTTGAACAAGCAAGGAGAAAACAAATGTCATTGACTCAATGATATTATACTTGTTGTGTTGCGGTAGCTAATCTCCAATTGTTTGCCATAGTCATAGACAATCAGCTTTCTTGGACACGACTCAGGCGTGGAACAACGAGCAGCAAAACTCCAAGTGATGGGAAGTGTTGCGCCCCATAGATATATATATACTACCCTTGGGCTATCTTTTTATAATCTGGACTCTAGGGTATCAGAGTCCATGATGGATACGGCAGCAAATCTTATTGCGCCTAGATATCTTGATCGGCTTCTTCACCAAGATGAGTCTGTACTTTCTACGCATCATCCAAACTCATCTTGGTAGGGGGCATTTGTTCGATGGATTTTTGGTTATATTAAAATCCATGCATTACCTGGAGAAGGGTATACTTCCAAACACATAGAAGAGGAAAATATATACAGGAGATGTATGTGCTCTTCTCGTGTATACATGCATCTAGGAGAAAGAAGCTAATAACAATGAGGTTAGCTTCTGCATGGTACAGTCCCATGCTTGCACATGTGGAAATAAAAAGAAGCTAACAGGTGTAGTCCTAATGTGTACATGCACCCGTATATACCTGGAACTGGTTGTAGAGTTCGTACATGCGCTGGTCCGTGCTATGTATTTCTAGAACCCATATACATGCATGGCCGCCTGCAACATGCATGCATTTGTGCAGGCGGCCATGACCTCGTCGTTGTGATGTCATTGTGTATGTGTATGTGTATGTGTATGTGCACACATATACACACTATACACCCACATATAATGAAGATGCAAGCAAGGCGACATACAAATCTTCATCCACTACTTCAACTACTCTATGTTATCAAGCTCATGATGTACCACGATGACGCTGCCGAGGAAGTCCAAGGCAATTCAAGCTACACCAACCATGCAACTGCGACTATGATGACACCATAGAGTTCAACACCGACAAGGCGAACGACACAGGCGGACATGGCTGATATTCTAGCCATGTTGTATCGGCTCATGGACCAACAAGGCCCTTATGCCAATGCCATTTATATCTTCACCAACACCATGCAAGGAGACGTAGCAAAGATCGAAGATGATGACCACAACAGCTTAATCAAAGGTACTTATGTGAGTTAGCTCATGGGGCTAATTAACTGGGAGCCTTTCGAGGCCCCACGAACCATGAAGACCGTAGTCACTATGTCACATTGCTGCTAACTAGCTATGTAGAGCGCATTAGGAATTTATATTTGTTAAACTTGTGATGGTTAATAAAAATACATGTTCTTGTCTTTTATTTTCTATACTTTGGTACACTGGCATGCCCGCACTTTTGTTGGCATTTCTTAGCATCACTACTAAGCATTGAATGAGATATAATCCTCACTGGCTAGGTTGTCATCCCTAGCATGACACTAGAAATGCACTGGTGGTAGTAATATGCAATTCTCTCTTAGAATGAATATTGAATAAGGTATCCACAAGCGCACAGATGTAACACCATTGTAGCATTTCACAAGGAGTAAATCAGGTATCGTTATTTATAATTTTACAGATGGGAAGGATAGCCAAGGAATTAGATATCACTTGCATGTAGTCTCAAGAGGTAAACCATGTCTTTATCTATCTATCTCATGTAGGGGTGAGTCACATAATAAAGATATATATATATATAATGAATGATAATGATAAACCATACATAGAATGATAAATGTACCTTTAGAGTACTCCAATCTATAGCACTAGCATGGATTAGAAAGATCTATGAGGGTAATTCCTATATTATTCGAACTATAAAGTCAAAGCATATCATGATTAGTGCAATTATACTTGGCAATCATAGCAAGACAAGGTTATATTTACGCATAGCGACATTACTATAGAAAATCAAGAGCAAAACAATCATCTCCTTTTAATCAGTGTCTACAGAAAGAAGTATACTCAGAGGGTGGACTATAGAGGACTCAACAGGTTTGTCGTACCCGCGATCTACCACATGGCCTGGAATATAGGGTGTAAATATAGGCAAACACGATGTAGAAACCATGCCTACATAATGTCGACCACCCGCCTAGGATATCAATGAGCGAGCGCTATTCGAACATATGTTTGAATATAAATCTAATCTAGCTATGCCAAGTATATAATCATAATAGACTAAAAAATAAAATTAAGAATATAAGCAAAAAGAGCATAGTCATATCTAATATAGTAGAATAGAGTAAATTCATATTCATAATGAGATGAAATAATGTATACAATGATGAACTAGAATAAAGTAGGAGAAAGATTACAATAATTATCGAGTAACTCTCTAACGGATCCAAAAACCAAGCAAGGCTTGCCTCCTACTGGATCTATCCTATGTAGCTATGTGCTATGCTTCTAAACTATGGTGATCTAGAGAGATGATGGAATTATTGTATGGAATGACTCCTTTGAATGAGAGAATGATCGAAAACCCTAGGGTCTACCCCTCCTTATATAGGCCAGTGGAACGATTCGTAGCCATTAGATCAAACAAACTTAATTGGATGAAGATTAGCAACCCTCAAAGGTGGTTTAGTCCATGATCCACGCCCTCAATCCTGATTGGCTGAGGGGGCGGCGCCCTAGGCCCAAGGAGTGGGCGCCCTGGCCCTATGGCAGGTGGGCTCCCCCCTTGGCCACGTGCCTTCCCGACTCTTCTAGATCGTTCTTTTTCATATATGGTGTAGATATCTCGTTTCTCTCTATGTAATCATGGCATGTGGGCCTCCTTTGGTAATTTCCTAATCACCACCTACAGAAATAGACATTCACCAAAACCAATGGAATTATATTCAATAAAACCTTATTCTATTGATGGTGATTGTTTAATGCCCTTCTTCCATTCTCTTGTTGATATAAAAATTATACTTATCTACCATCAACAACCTTTTCCACATGAGAAGCCGCAGTATGCGGATTTTCTATGTCCAAACAGTGATAGCGCCATGAGATGCATCTTCAATCACCTTGAATGGTCCTTCCTGTTTGCTTCTGAGTTTTCCATGACCAAAGAGCTTCACTCTTGAGTTGAATAGTAGAACTTTATCTCTAGGCTTGAACTCCTAGTGCTTGATTCTCTTATCATGCCAGCTCTTGGTTCTCTCCTTGTAAATCTTGGAGTTGTGATAAGCCTTTTCTCTCCACTCTTGTAGCCAGATATTTGCATATGATGATTCTTACTAGCTAGATGGAGATCCATGTTCTATTTCTTGATTGCCCAATGAGCTTTAAATACCAATTCAATAGGCAAGTGGCATGTTTTCCTATATACAAGCTGATAAGGGGACATGGGTATTTTGTATGCAGTCTGGTATGCCTATAGTGCATCTTGAAGCCGGTGCTTCCATTTATTTCCCATTACATCCATGGTCTTCTATGGAATGTTCTTGATTTGCTTATTTGATGTTTCTTCTTGACCACTTGTTTGAGGATGGTATGGAGTTGCAACATTGTGGTTGACTCCATATCTAGTAAGGAACTGTCTGAAGGACTTATCAATGAAGTGTGATCCTCCGTCACTTACGACCATTCTTGGAATCCCAAACCTTGGAAATATCACTTCCTAAACATCTTCTTGGCGTGCTTAGAATCAGCAGCTCAACATGGTAAGGCTTTGTTGGTATTTCTTAGCATTACTACTATAAATAGAATTTTAGATCTATCCCCAGCAATGGCTCCAAAAATACTTGTTAACAACTCTAACACCACTTAAGCTAAGTTATGATCCCAAGCATGATATAAAGATGCTGGTATTAAATGTATATGCTTCTCTAGAAAATAAATAAAGGATCCACAAGCGCACAGATAATATGTAACACTCTAGAATTTGTCCTTTGGAAATAAAGCTAAATTGATTTAATTTTGTATTTTTATGCTCATGAAAACATAGGGAAAACAATATTTTCATTAAATTAAAATTCACTATACGAGTTAGC